>Ga0307425_1000101_pt1 | contig 48321 bp, 40 predicted proteins | sample SalMarWE160330MG_FD_202152 | JGI IMG/M metagenome (GOLD analysis project Ga0307425, IMG submission 202152) | Salt marsh sediment microbial communities from the Plum Island Ecosystem LTER, Massachusetts, United States - WE1603-30 | ecosystem: Environmental > Aquatic > Marine > Intertidal zone >... | reverse complement strand
TAATCCCGTACATGCGAATATAGACCTTCCGATATCCCTCGGGCATGTCAGCATATGTGCTCAGGATGCTTACCATGCGGCCGTCGTATGCCCGGATAATGTCGGCTAGATCTTTTATAGACCCTGGACGGTCTTCAACCTGAAAAGCGAACTGGATTCCCCTTTTCCCTACTCCGGTCAAGCGGGTCAAGACCCTGAACAAATCCGTTTGGGTGATTATCCCCACCATCTGGTCTGCGTGGTCCACAACAGGGGCCCCGGAGATCTTGTTCGCAAAAAACACTGCGGCGGCTTCTTCCACGGTGTAATCGAAAGGAACAGTGATAGGATCTTTCGTCATGATCTCTTTCACCTCAATCTCCGAAAGGAGATATACAAGCTCATGGATCTCCAAGGCGGTGGCATCGGAGGCATTTGCCCTCTTAAGGTCCCGGTCGGTGACGATACCCACCAGGTTATCCTTTTTGAGAACAGGCAACCGGCGTATGTCATGGTTTTTCAACAACTTCAAGGCATCCAGCATACAATCTCTAACATTGACGGTGATAACCTTTGTGCTCATCCAATTTTTTACTAACATGATATTCACCTCCTCCCCTCTCCTCATCCATTTCGAACCCAGCCCAGCCACGGCTTAGTAAAAATTTGTTCACCTCTTCCAGGTCTGTTCGTGGACATACAGAAATCGCCCTGGCCAGGGAACCGACAAAAGGGGGAATGACCTCCAGGGCCATACACTTATCTTTTAACCTTTTGATCAACGCCCTGATGTATTTATTTGTGCCTTTCTCTTTCATGATACCTCTTTATGCAATTTACTATTGACATGCAATTTCACGATGAAAGTTGTTCCGCATTGTGACCTGTGAAAATCAAATGGGCAGATCCTTTTCTCAGCTCTTTAAGATTGCGCTGAAACACACCTGCGCCAAAGGGAATAACCTGTTTCAATGAGTCCGTATGGACAAAAATTGTGGAAAACTTCGAGCAATGCCTTTGGAGCTGGTTGAGAACTTGATAGGCTGAGGAGCCATCAAAATCCCCCATGAGTTTCATATGGAGGTTACTGCCGTTCGGGTGTATCAAGATTCTGAATTTGGATGCCATGCTGACCTCCCTTCTTCGCCAACTTCATCGGACAAGATATTAATCCTGCATTCTGGAAAGAGATCATTAAGGACTCTCAGAAACCACACAGGTACTTCGTACTCCCTTGCTATGACAATAATCTGCTGCACCGTGTTAATCATCTCAAGATGGTTGAAGGTTTGATAAACTCCTTTTCGAAAGTGTTAAATACGTCGTATTTCTAATAGAGCAATTGGTGGGCCAAAGGGGGGGGAACTTCAGGAATGGATATAATATATTGAAATCACTTGAAATGTCGTCCTGGCTCAAAAAAATATCTTAAAAAAAAAGGCGGGCTTTGTCGATTTTTTTTACATGTTGTAAATGAGGGCCTATACATTCTGCACTCTTCTGGTATGATAGCAATTAGTCTTCGGTTACAGACGTCTTGAATTTCAGTCCATATTTTTCGATCTTGGAATAAAGGGTTGGTCTGGAAAGACCCAGGAGTCGGGCGGCCTGGGACCTGTTTCCGCCCGTAACACTGAGTGCCTCAGCGACAATAAGTCTTCCAAAGCGCTCCATACAGGAATCAAAGCGCTCCACGTCTGCCTTTGACGTGAGTGATTTCCGAATCCATTTCACTAAGGCCTCTTCTTCACCATCGGTGGCTTTTCCGTTGGAAGGCACTTTCCCGGTAATCGCCTGGGAAATTTGCTCTGCATCGATGGCCCCTCCACGATTAAATATCAGGGTTTTCTGAACGGTGTTTGCAAGCTCCCTGATGTTTCCCGGCCAGGGATAATGACTGAGCACTGCCTTTGCCTGTTCAGTAATACCGGGATTGTCCATGCCCATTTCCGCCGAAAATCGGGTCAGAAAATACTCTGTCAGAAGAGACATATCCCCATGCCTATCACGCAAGGGGGGGAGCCATATTGTGACCACCTTCAAACGGTAGTACAGGTCTTCGCGGAATCGACCTTCTGAAATGGCGGATTCCAGGTCCCGATTCGTTGCTGCAATAATCCGCACATCCACAGGAATGGCATCTTTTCCCCCGAGGCGTTCAATGCTTTTCTCTTGAAGGAGTCTCAGTATCTTCGCCTGTATGCTAGAGGGCATGTCTCCAATTTCATCTAAAAATACTGTCCCCCGGTTGGCCTGCTCGATTTTCCCCACCCGCCGGTGCGCTGCTCCTGTAAAGGCACCCCTTTCATAACCGAACAGTTCGCTTTCCAGGAGCGTCTCAGGGATCGCCACACAGTTAATCACCAGAAAAGGCTTCTCGGACCTGAGGCTATGCTGGTAAACTGCACGGGCGACCAATTCCTTCCCGGTACCCGATTCTCCACGAATGAGTACCGTGGCATCAGTGGGAGAAACGCGGCCGATAGCTTTATATACCTCTTGCATGGGTGTAGCGCGGCCTATAAGGGCCTCCTTCGAGGCCTTTGCTGGTGCGGCATCCATGTCCACCGGTGAGCGCATAAAACGACCGGCATCAAGTGCCTGCCTGATCACGGAGAGCATGTCCGGAACCTCAAAGGGCTTAAGGATATAATCAAAGGCACCCATCTTGGTCGCTTCTATGGCGGTCTCAGTGGTACCGTACGCCGTCATTATGATCACGGGTAGCTTGGGCTCGATTTCATGGATGGCCTTAAAGGTGTCAAATCCATTCATCCCAGGCAGACGCATATCCAGGATCACCAGGTCCGGGATCTGTGACTTGACAGCCTCGAGCCCCGCCTCTCCTGAGGCGGCCCCTAAAACGGCGTAGTCTTCTTCATTTAGGAGTTTCTTGAAGCTCTTTCTGAGCTGGTCATCATCATCAATGATTAGAATTGTGCTCAATGTCCTGCCCCCTAATCGGCAAGGTAATCACAAAAACAGCGCCTTCACCTTCCTTTGAAACAAGGTCCAGACTGCCCCCGTGGTTTTCCACAATGCGAACTGCGATGCTGAGGCCCAGTCCGGTTCCCTCTTCTTTTGTCGTGAAAAAGGGATCAAAGACCCTTTGCCTTTCCGATGGTGGTATTCCGGGGCCGTTGTCCTTCACCCTGATAAAAACCACGTCACCCAACACATCTTCATGGCCCTCTTTTTCCTCAATGGTAATTGTCCCTCCGCCTTGCATGGCCTCACAGGAGTTGATCACAAGATTGGCCAAGACCTCCTTTAGCTGCTCCGGGTCGCCCAGGATCTCCTGAAGGGGGCCCAGGCGGTCCATCTTGACATCGACGCCATATGATTCCAAACGATGCCGCAGCAACTGCACTGTCTGATCCACAACATCGGATGGGCTGATTTCCTGCATCCTGAGCCTGGGAGGTCGGGAAAATTCAAGAAAATTCTGCACAATCTTGTCAATGTGGCGTATTTCTTCGGAAATAACATCGAAATCTTCCCTTTGTGGTCCGGAAAGGTCGAGGCCCCTGCTCAAAGAAAACAGGCGCATCTTTACGGAGGTAAGGGGGTTGCGGATACTGTGTGCCGTGCCGGCCGCCAGTTTTCCCACCAAGGCCATCTTTTCTGCTTGTAGAAGATGCGAGCGACTTTTTTGCAGTTCAAAATGGGTGTGATCATATTCCTCAATCAGGCCATGGACACTTTGACGTAGGGCCCGCACCTCATCCCTTGACCCCTTTGATTTACCACCTCGATTCGTTTCCAGTGCCAATCTGCGTATCGGTTGCAGGATATCGCGCACCAGAAAAAAGCCCAGTAAAATTCCCAAAATGAGTGCAGTCAGGACTGCCGTGCCCGCGATAATCCTAAGGTTTCTTGCTTCCAAGAAGCTTTTTTCTTCGACCTCTTGAACCTTTGCCCTCAAAAGATACTTGTATTGTGCGGACAGATCGAGGATATTAAAAAAATATCCCCGTACCTTTTCATGGAGCTGGGTACCCTTCCTGCGGTCTCCAGACATATAATAGTCAACAACCTGGTCCCGCGAGGTCACATACTCATTGTACTTGGATTTGATGAGGTCAAGGGCCTTTTTTTCTTTCTCTGTTTGGGCAAGTGCCTGTGCATCGTTGAGGCGAGACGCAACAATATCGCTGTATAGCTGCAATTGTTTCAACCAGTTGGGGTCTCCATCCATGAAATAGTAAGAGACGAACCCCTTCTGGCCCGCCAAGGCTATGTCCAAAGACTCAGCCGCCTGAAGGGCCGCAACATTCTGATCAATAATCTTGGTCAGCAGGCCCTCCATCCGATATGTATACCAGACCATAACCAGGCCGCCAATCAACGTGATTATCACCAGGGCGATCAGGGTCAAAAATATCCTGGCTCGCAGACTTGGCCTTTTCAATGTTTCCAGGACCCCCAAGGTTAAAAAGTCAACTCTTTGCTGGAGAATGGCGAGTCATTCCAGACCGTGCGCCGACAAGGCCTCCCTGACTCTGGCTTCCCTAATTTTTTCTTCATGGCCCCGTTTTTTTTGAGTAGCTTCCTGGACTTTTTCCATGAGCTGTTCTATTTCACACGGCTTCATCAGGTAATCGAAGGCCCCCAACTTCATGCCTTCGATAGCCGACTCGATTGTGGCATGGCCAGTGAGCATGACGACTTCGGTCAAAGGAAAGGACTTCCTTATTTTCTCCAGTGTTTCAAGTCCGTCCATACCAGGCATCTTCACATCCAGGATAACGACGTCCGTATTACGGTTCTTGTCCAAGGTCTTCAAGGCCTCCTCCCCGCTAAAGGCAGTGATCACCCTGAGGTTTCTTTTAGTCAGACGTTTTGTCATGGTTTCCACAAAAGGGACTTCATCATCTACCAGCAAAACTAATGGGATAATCATTTGCGTCTTTCCTCCTGTCCAAATGATGGAAACCTCACTTGAGAATGCTCATAGGTGAGGTTGAAAGTTCGTCAGCCAGTGCCCTCCTAATCCTTTCTTCATGACTCGCTTTATTTTCGTAGGCACTATTTATTTTGTCCAGCAAGATGCCCATTTCGCACGGCTTCATAAGGAAATCATGGGCGCCGAGCTTCATGCCCTCAATGGCTATTTCAACCGTTGCGTGACCAGTTAGCATTAGCACCTCGGTTAAGGGTTTCAATTTCTTGATTTCCCTTAACGCCTCTATACCGTCAATGCCCGGCATCTGGACATCTACGATTGCCACATCAAAATTATATTCCTTTAGCTTTTCTATGGCCTCTTCACCGCTAAAGGCTTCCGTGATGTCCAGGTCTCGATTTCTGAGACGCTCGGCAAGCGCCTCTACAAAATCCTTCTCATCATCTACCAAAAGTATCCTTTTTTTCATGCCCTTATCCCCCTGTTCCTTATTATTGGGTATTGGCCAAGAGCACGGCCTTTGCTGTTTCGGTCACTCCTTCTGGGAACCCTATTACATTATATAATATCATAAAACCTAATACCCATGTGATTGCCAGTGAAATAAACCACAGGATAAGACCGTATTTGACAAAATCGAATGGATTAATCATCCTTTTGCCTGTATCAGGATAGGTACCGAGACCATAAACGATTGCATTATTCGGGGTGCCCACTATGAGGAAGTGGGCAAAGGAGGTAGCAAAGGCTGTAGCCAGACCTATCGCCCAAGGCTCTCCTTGCACTCCACTCATAATCCCCATGGGAATGGCAATAGGTCCTAGGAGGGCCGTGGTCCCTGCATCGGACATAAAATTGGTCATAAGGCCTGAAAAGGTGCTCATGCCGATCCATAGCCCGACCCCCCTTCCAATGTCCAATTTATTCAGAGTTTCCAGAAATATCTGGGCCAGCCAGAGGGCCGCACCTGATTCCTTCAGGAGCGCTCCAAGAGTCAGGGCCCCACAGTACATAAACCATGCGTCCCAGGATATCCCATTCAAAATCCTTTTCCATTCGGTGATTCGGAAAACAACAGGAATGAGTAACGCGAGCAGCGCGGGTCCGCCAAGGCCCAGATCATGTCCGCCAAATATCCAGAGAAAGAGTATCAAAACCATCATACCAAAGGCCACCTTTTCGGCATAGCTCATGGGACCCATCCTGGCTGTCTCTTCCTTTATGGCCGCAAGACCGGGTGTCAGGTCCTTTGTCTTGACCCCCTTGAACACAAATAACATGTAAAGAGCTACTGCCAGGCCCAGTACCGGGGTTAGAGGAAGGCCATACATCATCCATCGGCCAAAGCTCATGGGGACGTTATAGTCAGACCAGAATCCCATCATAATCACATTTCGTCCTCCCGCCGCAGGGGAACCCACTCCGCCGACGTTCAGCGCAAAACAAAGAGAAAAAAGGAGGAGCTTGGCCAGCTGCGGGTCATGCTGGATTGTTCCATTTCGGCTGTTGGCAGAGACAGCACCCATATACACTGCGGCCATTACAGGCGCCATAAATGCGGCCATAGCATGGGCAGATATAAACGATCCTAGAACGGACATCGAGATACACAAGACAAGAATCGGCTGAACAAACCCCTTTGTCCAGCCAAGTATCCATGTGGCGAGTCTTTTGTGCAATCCCACATCGATGACGGTAACCCCCATTGCAAGGACACCCAGGAGAAATAGTGGGGCATCACCCGCAAAGGTCTTTCCTATCATCTTTCGCGGCAGTAGATCGAAGAAATATGCAAAGGCAGGCATCAAGATACCGACCAGCCCAATAGGCAATGCCTCTGTAGCGAAATATATGATGGCCATGGGAATCATCCCAAGAACCAGCTTCGCCTTCCACGCGGCCTGGTTCATGTCGGCGGCCACATGCCATTCTATCATCTTTTTGCCAAAACCATTTTTCTCAACAAGGTCTATCATACTTTGGGGTGTCGGAATCAGGAACCCTATGACCACAAAAATTGATGCCCCAACGATAATCCAGAGCAGTTTGTTGGAAAGCAACCCTCCCTTTTCTGTTCTGTCGTCTTCCATCCACGGTCCTCCTTTAGGTTCTCTATGCGCCAATTCTTAGAGACAGCAAACTGAACATGGCAAAAGGCCTTAAAAGAACAACAAGGTAGAATTCTTAGCCAACGCAAGGAATATGCCTGGATTCAACATCATGATATAATAGCCTAACATCTTGTAAATGCAGCGAGAAAATAACACGCGGAGGAAAAGGCTCTCAGAACTTCGAAGATGTGGTGTCAGATATTTTTACACTTTGTAAAGCGCAACGGACAAGACCTTCCTGCCGGACAAAGCGAATCCCTCCTTCACTCAATAGCTTCGGGCAGGCCAAGCACAATCTCGCCCATGCCCTCATTTATGACGATTTGTGCCCCCAGCAACTCCACCAGGGCATTTTCCACATTCTCTGGAAACTGGAGTCGAGGCGACACATCGGACAATCCCTTGAGTTGCGAAAATATGATGCTGGCTCCTTGATCACCGCTGTCTGCCGTCAACACCACGGTTTTTCCAGGGCCGGCCACGGCCATGGCAAAATCCAGGCAGCGCCAGATGATGTTCTCGATAAGAAAAGGATTTGTTGTGATTGCAATCGGCCTTGAAGGAGGCGTCACTTCAAGTGCTACCCCTTTCATAGTGGCCAGTCTTTCGGAAAGAGCCGCCATAAACGCCACGACCTCACCCAAGTCCACCTTTCTCCTCGTCTCATCGACACTGTGGGCGAACTCATTCATATTCCTTATGATCCTGTCCGCGCGCTGGACCTGATGCCGGATCTTCCCTGCCATGGCCTTGAGCCTTTCCGGATCAATGGCCATGCCCTTTTCCACCATGAGGGTGAAATCCTCCAGGAGCCCGGCATTTTCATTAATGATGGCAAGAACATTCTTGACCTCATGAGATATGGACGCATTCATTTTTCCAAAGAATTGCAGGCACGCATTATTTATGACTTTCCACTGACGAGTCATGACATTACTCCTTTACCCCTGGATGATCTCGTTCATTTTCTTGATAAGCTCCTCGATATCGATCGGCTTCACCAAATAATATTTGGCCCCGGCCTCTGCGGAACCGGTCTTAAAATCCTCTTCCGAGCCATGTCCGGTCATGAAAATAAACTTCATAGCAGGACATTTCCGTTCTAATATTTTTTTCAGTTTAAGCCCACTCATTTTGGGAATCCTGACATCCAAGATTGCCAGGTCGTAAGTCTGCGTCTCTACTTTTCTGAGCGCATCTTCCCCACTTGTCGCCCAATCTGCATCGATCCCCCTGAAGGACAATCTCTCTGCCAAAGTGGCCACCAATTCCTCTTCATCGTCCACCAACAACACACGCATTTGCTCATCCCCTCCTGTTCCCCACCTTAAGCGGTAGAGTGACGGTGAAACTTGTCCCCTTTCCTACCTTGCTTTTAACGCTGATAGTGCCTCCAATCTCCTGAACAAGACCATATGTAATCGAGAGGCCAAGGCCTGTTCCCCCCTTTTTCGTCTTGGTGGAAAAAAAGGGCTCATACACCCGTTTGAGGTCTGCCTCCGGGATCCCACACCCATCGTCAGTAACTGTAACCGAAACACTGTCCTGATGCGTACACCTGACCGTAACTTCCAAATGACCCCCGTCCTCCATGGCCGAAAATGCGTTGTTGATCAAATTGAGAAGGATTTCCTGGAGTTTTCCCCGATCGCTTTCAATTTGAGGGACTGCATCGGGTGCCTCCACTGATACCGTAATAGATCTGTACTCCGCCTCCTTAACCAAAAATCCCAGAACCTCCTTTATAACCTCTCCCACATCCATGGTCTGAATGTTTACATCCATATGCCGCGAAAAGCTCAGGAGTCTTTTAGTGATGGCTCCCGCCCTTCTCACGGACGAAAGGATGGCGTCGACAAGGCCTATGAGTTTTTCGTCACCGGTATGCTCCTTTTTGAAGGTGAAAAGGTCCTTGATCAGCCCGGCTTTCTCGTTGATGATGGCAAGGGGGTTGTTGACCTCGTGGGCCACGCCGGCGGCCAAGCGACCGATGGATGCCATTTTGTTGGCGTATTCCACCTGGTGAAGGGTCGCAATTCGGGTCTGGTCCGCCAGAAAGATCTTGTTTACAAGGTAGGTGGCCATCCAGATGACCACGCCAAGGATGACTATAATGCTTATGCCCAGGAAGAACAGTAGTTCTATTTTTGTCTCGTACCAGGATTTCATGAGCTCCTGTTTGTGCTTGACCACCATGAGGATGAATGGTGTCTCGGTTATATATCTATATCCAATGATAAGCGGAACGCCATTCGAATTTATTTCTTCAAATACCCTGGTTTTTGGGGCGTATTCCGGGACAGGCAGGGATAGCTTTTCGAGGACCTTGCCATGATAGAGAGAAGGCGTTTGAAGTGTGCCTTCCCGGTTGATAATGAAGGCATCACCCTGTCCGCCCATTTCGAGCCCTGACAGAAGGTCGTCAAATTTCTTCGTATCAAGGGTTGCCCTGATGATATAAAAGGAGCCGTTTGGCAGTTTGCGTTTCACCGCAATGACTATGTGGGGAACTTCTCTAAAACCCAGGAACACATCACTGATATAGACTTCCCGCTTGCAAACCTCTCTGTACCAGTCTTGTTCGCTGTAGTTTTTGCCGAGGAGCTTGAATGGCCCAGTGTAATTCCTCTGGTTGCCGAGCGGGTCTATAAGCCCCAGGTCCGTGAAGCCACCAAAACTGTGCTTGAGGTTTTTGAGTATCTGCTCCAGGGCTCCCGGTTCGTTTAAGGCTGCAAAGTTGTCTTGCCTAGCAATGAAATCAAGTGCGGCCCTTCGTTCGGCGAAAAAGAAAAAAATGCTGCGGCGTGTATTGGAGACAAGGCGGGCCGTACGCAAGAGGTTTTCGGACTCAATAGATCTCTGCGTCACGTGGTAGTTTACTATGGTAAGGAAAACCAGGGGAATAAGCGCTACCCCCGCGGTAAAGAAGACGGTCAATTTCCACATACGGCGGAAATTGAACTGCTTCTCGTGCGGCCCCGCAGCCACGTCCTGATAATCCCAAAATTTTGGTTTTACCTTTTTTAGAAAAGACATGTCATAAATAATAAAGGCTTCTAACCCTCAACCCTCTTTTTTTGCCGAATCTTGTCATTGGCCTTCTTGAGCGTCTCGCTGAGAACATCAATATCCACCGGTTTTTGCAAATATGCAAAGGCACCCAGTTCCATACACACCTTCCTGTCTTTCTCTGAGCCGTGCCCGGTGAGAATGATTACTTCTATATCGGGACGGGATTCCTTTACCCTTCTTAAAACCTCTATGCCGTCGATTCCGGGCATCCGAAGGTCAAGGATCATGACTTCCGGCTCGTCGGTGTTTACCAGTTCAAGTGCCGACTCCCCGTCATAGGCCACAACCGAACCCATGTCACGCATAATGAGCCGCTCGGAAAGGGTTTGGACAAATTCCCTCTCGTCATCCACAAGCAAGACCTTTGAAGGCACATCAAAATCATACTTCCGGTATATATCTGCCTTATAATAGCCCTTGCCGACCTTGGTCTCTACAGAGTTGACTCCTGGCAACTTTGACGCGATGCCTTTGAGTTCCTCCTCAAGCCTGCTTAGTACAAAAACGTGCTTGTTAATAGTAATTTTAACGCACCCGTCTTTCGCGCTTACATCCACATTGTGCCCCTCCTTGGCCAGGGCCACTTCGACAGTGGCTGCAAGAATAAAATCCCTCACCGCCTCTTTTGATGTATCTGTGGGTTTGATAACGTCTTTGGAAAGATTTTCCTCAACAATAGCCACAGCCTCTTCCACACCTGTTTTATCCATCGGAACGACTATGTCATAAAGGCTCGTGTCCCAGGGATCTTTCAGGCCAAACAGATTGTTTACCCAGGCAGCCCGATCTTCATCTTGTCTGTGTATGAATTTGACCGCCTCCTTTTGAGAAAAGCCCCTTGCTTTTCCCGCCAGTGAGGCCCTGAACTTCATATTAGCAATGAGACAAACCTGAAGTACATGGCCTATCGCATTTGGGATGAGCAAGGCAGAAAATCCGGTGACAATCAAGTTGTCGTGGAGAAGCCTTTGTGCCAGGGCAAGCCTCAGAAAGGCAATGGCCCTTTCTTTTTCGTGAGTAAATTTGTTGAACACAGAAGTCATGGCCGAGAAAGCACGTTCTATTTTCTTTTCCGCAATGCCGGAGAAGTTACTCGCCTCACTAACTATGTGCTCGTCAGAGATTAGTTTGTACCCAGTGCGGGAAACCAATTTCTGTATGACCGCCTCTTTCTTGCAAAAGTTTCCGCTAAACAGAGTAATGACAGGCATTTTGTTTCTCCCATAGTATTTTGACGTTACAAGGCCAGATCAGGCTGGTGCCCCTGGAGACGTAATTTTAAAGTCCCCCATCACAGGCCTTACGCTAGATGACAGACGGTCAGGAGAGGGCACTTCTCCTCCTGGCTTTCGCTGTGTGTCTGTGCGTAGTTTGCATCGATAGCGCTTTCCATGGTCGGATAGAGGTGCTCCTCTCCTATCTTTCCAATAAAATGGGTGCGCTTGAGAACCTTCATGACGGTCTCATTCACGCCGCTCATGGAGATGTCCACCCCGGCGCTCCTGACCCTGTCTATGAGTAATGACAAGGCCTCTTCGCCCGATGCGTCCATATCGTTTATCCCGTTGGAAACGATTATGATATGTTTCAGGTTATGCTTGGCAAGCATAATCTCCGTGATCTGATCTTCCAGATAGCTGGCATTGGCAAAAAAAAGTGGGCCGTCAAAGCGAACCATTGCCATGTACTCACACTGCCTAAGCCCCCTGGAAATGCTATCCCGCAGGGAATTGTCTTCACACCTGGACAGAGTCGCCACCTTAGGCCTCATGCTCTTGTATAGGAAGACCAAAAGAGAGAGGACAACACCGGCCTCGATACCCTTTTCCAGGTGGGGCGCAAAGACAAGGGTCAAAAGAAATGATATAATAGCAATGGCCCCGTCATACCACTGGGCCTCCCACGCATGCATGAAACCGGAGACGTTCACAAGGCCAATCACGGCCATCATAATGACCGCGGCCAGCACCGATTGGGGCAGGTGGTAAAGAAGGGGAGTAAAAAAGAGGAGCACGATGACCACCATGAGACTGGTAAACACACTGGAAAACCCGGATACCGCCCCTGACTGCAAGTTTACCGCTGATCTGGAAAAAGACCCGGAAACCGGGTAGCTCTTGCCAAAACCCCCCAGGATATTTGCCAGCCCCTGGCCGATTAGTTCCTGGTTGGGGTCCAGTCTCTGCCCGGTCTTGGCCGCCATGGCCTTGGCAATGGAGATGGCCTCCATAAAGCCCAAAAGGGAGATAATGGCCGCAAAAGGAAATAGATAGAGAAAAATACCCAAGTTGATCCTGGGCGCTGTCAGAGCAGGCAGACCCTGGGGGACAACGCCAACCACCGCACCGCCTCCCACCATCTTGAGTTTATCTGTGTTAAGCGGCCTATTTTCCACCCTGATGCGCCATGTGCGGCCGTCGTCTCTGGCCCCGGCAGGCATCTCATGATACGGATAAAAATTGAGGGAGCCGTCCTCCTGTCTTACGCGCATAAAGAGAAAGTCTCTGAGTTTTTTTCTGTAAACATGCGCCTCATATTTTAGCCTCCCCATCTTAATGGCAATAACGTCCAGGTCATGCTGAGCCTTAAGCTTGAAGATAGTATCACCAGATCTTCGAGCCTTGTCCAGGATTTGTCCCGCCTCAGTCCGTTTCTCTGCCAAAGGGGGCAGGCCTCTTACTGCCTTATTAAAGCCTTTAATGGCATCTCTGGCCTTGCCTGACTGAATTGCTGAGATGCGAATCTCAGCGTTGTAATCGAACCCAGTGGCCCAGGAGATGATTGTCGTCACCGCCACGGCCACCAGCACGTTAGGGATTCTCGGTGAAATACGTTTCAGGCAGTACATAATGGCGAAGGCCAGTGCCCCCATAAACAGCGTGGGCCAGTGCGTATAATGAAACGCCGCCTGGATCACCCGGATGATGGTCTCATAGTGGTGATCGGCCTTGTCCACGTGTACGCCGAACATCTTTGAGAGCTGGGAAGAGGCAATAATGATGGCAGCGGCGTTGGTAAAACCGTTCACCACCGGGTGGGACAGGAAATTGACCACCAGACCGAGCCTCAAGACGCCGAGGGAAAATTGGAAGACGCCCACCATAAGGGCCAGCAGGATGGCATAGGCTATATACCCCTCACTCCCCGCCGTGGCGAGCGGTTCAAGAGACGCAGAGGTCATGAGTGATACCACGGCCACGGGACCGGTTGCCAACTGGCGGCTCGAACCAAAGAGGGCGGCGATCATGGGCGGCAGGAAGGAGGCATAAAGGCCATAATAGGCAGGCAGGCCAGCCAACTGGGCATAGGCCATGGACTGTGGGATAAGCACAAGGGCCACGGTAAGGCCGGAGATGGCGTCTACTCTCAGATCATCTAGGCCATAGCCCTTAAACCAGCCGAGAAAGGGAAAGATTTTGGTCAGCATTGGCAGAACCTCTGAACCCGTGAAAGGGAGAAGAAGCCGAATGGCAAAGTTATGAGGGCGGGGAATTGAGGCCTGTGAGGCAAAATCTGGAAAAGCAGCCTTGTTTCCTCCTATCTTAAGATCAGCACAGAAGACTCGCTTCCCTTGACAAGCTTGTTCACTTTCCCCTTGGGGAAGACCTTTTCCAGGATCGATTTTTTTCCCATCCACAAGGCCATGAGGCCCCACTGGGCCTCCTGCGAGATGAATGAATCAAGGGCGGAGACCTGTACGACCTCTATCAATGGCTTGATCTGCCTGGCCGTATAATATCTAAGGATGGCATCCATTTTCTTCTCGACCTCGACCTTCAATTCCTCACCCTCGGTCAACCCAACAATCTCAAGTTCACCCTGGTACAGGGTGACCAGTTGATTGATCATCTCCAGGGATTGCTGGCTGACCTTGTCATGATCCAGGCAACAAACGATCCTGTTGACCTTTTTCTCTTCTTTGACTACGAGCACCGAACAGAGGGCCTCATTTACCACTTTTTGGGGCACAATAGTGCCGTCCTCCCACCCACAGCCCTTTAAATTGTTACAACCGAGTACGATTAGATCGCTTTCCTCTTCCTGGGACTCGGCCAATATCCCCTTGACCGGGTTCCCCAATCTCATGCGTGTCCTGAGGTCCTTTTTGGCACTCTTGGACACGTATAATTCCTCCCATACACCCTTCCTCACCTCGATCAATTCGTACCCGAACTCCCGTTGAATATATGGACAATCTTCTTCCGTGAAATTAGTGAGAAAGAGCTCCCGGTAGTCTCTTAGTGCTTTTAGTAACGTGTCATCAGCCCCCCACCTCATAGGCAGACCGCCGGCGCGGTCTGCTTTAAAGGCCTTTTTGGGTCGCACACCCAAAAGGGTGACATTTGCCCATGTGTTTGCGGCCAGTTTGGCCACCTCGCCAACAGCATGTGCGCTGTATGGGTTTTGATCCACCGCCACAAGGATTTTCATGTTAACCTCCGCCGATTAGTAGACTATTATTGCCAGCACAGGAGAATAGCTGACGGCACTCGGCTCAACAATTCCAGCAAGGGGCTCTTCTTGCCCATGGAATGACTAATATATGACACGACCAGGCCATAGTCACGCAAGGAATCCGCGATCTTTACTGGTGTGTCATGGACCATCCTGCTCCCTCTGGGAGTCTGCCCACTGGCCAAAAGCATCTCTTTTGCGGCCTTTAAGACATCGTCCGAATCCTCCTGGCGAGAAATTGAGGTGGCCTCCTCTCTTTTCCTAAAACTCAATCTCCCAGCGGCCTGGAATTTAAGATGAAACAGATCTACCTCCACGTCTGCCCCTTCAAAAATTTTCGAGAATGTCGTAACTCGAAGACCCAGGTCTGTGCCATCCTCTAATAATAAAACCACACGTTTTAGACTCACCAGGTTTTTTACCAAAATGATGGGACAAGGGGCCTGCCTGTAAAGCTTCGAACGAATCTTCTTATAAAAATTTGATGAACTAAAGGAGTACAAAACACCTTCCACGAACAGGTCATAAGGTTCTTCTTCAAGTTCTCTCAAGACCTCTGTCTCGCGCTCACCAACAAACATTTTAGGGGAGGTCAGACCAGGACAGGATGCCCTCTCAGCGTTGATAAGCTGTGATATCTCCTCCTGTGCCGTCTCCAGCAGACCCTTCTCCCAGGTCCTTCGAACCCATCCGGTCCCAGGTGGGTGGCCTTCATGATCGGCCTCCTCCACGTGGATGGTCTGGAGATCCATACTGATCATGTTTGCTAATTGACATGCATACCTGAGCGCGATACTGGATGCCAGATCCGCGTTCAAGGAAACAAGTGCCTTTACCATTATTATTCTCCTTTTTTGGCTTGCTACCCTAAGGCCTTGCAGCGCCTTAAATTTACCGGCTTAGCCGGACCTGCTCTTTTTCACCTTGGCCTCCGCCTTTCTCACGGTCTCTAAAATCTCACCCAATTTGAAGGGCTTTGCCAAAAAATCAAAGACCCCTTTCTGAAAAGACTCCTTTGCGGTCTCCATTGTGGCAAATCCAGTGATGACGATGACCTCTGTAACAGGAGATCGCTCCTTCACCTGAGTTAGGAACTGCATACCATCCAGCCCTTCCATCTTGAGATCCGTGATGACGATATCAAAATCTCTTTCCATGACTCTATTGGATGCATCCAGGCTTCGAGAAAATACCTCCACCTCATAGCCTGCCTTTTCAAGTGCCGGTTCCAACCTCTTGAGCACAATCGCCTCGTCATCCAAGATGAGGATACTTGTCTTCTCTTCATTGCTCATGGTGTCCTCCCTCCAGGCCGTCTAAGATTCATTGTTTTTTGTCAACTGATCAAATTTTTGTACAAATTTCTCAATCTGTTGGTCGCTGCTCATCAGCACATCTAGTTGACGTGTAAACGCAACAAGCTGTCCAAGGAGACAGACCTTCCTTTCCATCAATTCTGGACCAAGCTTTTTTATCCGGGCTACCACCAGGTCCCCGCGCAAATCCACACGGAAATCGTTCCTTCCTAGGATCTCTGAGATAAACCTTGCCCTCCGGGACCTGCGGGCGGGATCTGTGACGCCCCCAAGGAAACGAAAATAGGCATAGTTGTCATTGATGTTTTTGCTGAGGTAGGCATCAATCATATTGAAATGGTAGCCGAGTCGCAAGCTTATATTGGCATACTCTTTAGATATGACTGCCAGATTCTGGCCTAGGTATCTTGGGCTGGCAAGGGTTGAAGAAAATGTTCTGGTCAGGCTGGACATGAAGCTCCCGAAATCAACAGACACAGGGGCGGAACTCCATGCGCCGGGGACGCCCAGACCTTGCAAAAAGGCCCGCATGGGAAGTGAGATGATCTCCTCGGGAGGCACGGTGCGTGAATTCACCTCCTCACTGAAACCCCCTCCAATATCAATAAGCACAAGATCTAAGGGGAGGTCAGACTTAAGCCTCCTTGCCGGCGCATCCATATCATGATGATGGAGGTAATTCATATCAATCAATGCCTCCACAGCCTTTTCATGGATAAAGCGGGTAATATCATGGAAGGTCTTACAACCCGAAGGGACAAAATTTTTGTCGTGGGGATCTAGCAGGTTTAAAGGTGAGATTCTTTTAAGGACCCGCCGGAGGAGTCTGTATTCATATGTCTCCTCAAATAGCTCTTTCGTAAAGGCGTAATAGCAGAGTTCTTTGACCGTGCCTTCATATACCACATTATCCTCTGCATCCATTGTAATCTCTTGGTCTGGGGTCAATAGCCTTGTGGCTACCTCCGTACCCAGGATGGCGGGCACACGGAATTCCCTGGCGATGGTGGCCATGTGCCCGGTGGCGGAGCCAATATCCGTGATAATCCCATTCGCCTTTTTGACCACCTTTGCAAACCTGGGGGAGGTCTGTTTTGATACAAGGATGGCACCTTGGGGAAAATGATCCAGATCTTCATCACTATTGACAAAAAAGACCTTGCCCGTGGCAATGCCGTTTTGTGCAATTACGCCCTTGTTTGCAAACACCACAGGATAGTTTTCCACGATAGAAGAGATATCACAAACCATCTGCGCTACCTGGGACTTGATATTGAGGGGCCTCGCCTGCAAAATAACAAGTTCGCCATCATGATCTATGGCCCATTCAATGTCCTGGGGCCTTTTAAAATATTTCTCGATCATAAGACCTGCCTCGGCAATGCGTCTCACCTGTTCATCTGTAAGAGAGGTCATGGTCTGCAAGCCTTCCTCAATAGGCCTGAACTCACATCCACCTCCCTCCCTGGGCATCAGGCCTTCTGTCTTTCTCACAATGTCAAGGCCAAGAACACCATAGGGGGCCTCCCTGGAAACCATGAATCGGTCCGCCTTCACTTCTCCCGCTACGATGGGAGCCCCCAGACCCCACGTAGCGGTTATAACCATGGCCTCACTGTTCGAAGACGAGGGGTCCATGGTATAGATAACGCCACTGATCTTGGCGTCTATCATGCGCTGACAGGCCACGGCCATGGCCACCTCGTGCTCGGAAAATCCCTTTTGTCTCCTGTATTCCATGGCAGAGGCCGCGTAGGTGCTGGCCAGCACGTCCCTGTAACACTTCAGGAGATTTGCTTGCGGTTCGTTAAGAAGGCTTAGATACTGTCCGGCAAAGGTAAGTTCGCTGTCCTCACCACGGGCGCTGCTGCGAACAGCGAGAAAGAGATCCTTGACCCCGCTAACCTCTTGTAGATGCGCCAAGGCCCCTATAACGGCCTTATTTAGCTTAGGGGGTATCGACCCCGCCATGATCAACGCACGAATATCCCTTGATGCATCCTCGGTCGTCAACCTGCCCTCTTCCCAGGCGGCCGTTGCTGCATCCACCTTATTGACTAAGTCATTGTGATCAAAAAAAGACCTAAAGGCCCGGGTGGTAATAGCAAAACCCTCCGGCACTGCAAGAACAAGCTGCTTTGTAAGCTCCGCGACATTGGCATTTTTGGCCCCCACTACATCTGCAAAATCCCGGGTGATAAATTCATAGGGCATTACATAGTCTGTCTCCGGGATAACCAGCCTCCCCGCCAATTCCTCTTCAATTTCATTATTTATGTTTCTAAAGATGTCATTTAGAACCAGGTACTTTTTGGGGACAATGGTATTGAGACTGTAAATGAGCTTTTGAACCAGGTCTGACCCCCTCTGGCAGGCCGTTTGTATATATTGCCGATCAAAGATATAATTTCCTCCCAGCATGTCTCCCATCTCGGCCATCATATCCAAGATTTTGTTGTTTAGCTCCAGAATCTTCTGGAAGTTGGCGAAGAGGGCACTAAAGGGCAGCCTCTTCCTGGCTCTCGCGCCAAGGCCAAATCTGTCTCTGGCCAATTCAAGAACTTTTATCATCATGACCCGAGTGTGATGAACTCATAAAAAGTCATTAATTAGACGGCACAGTAAAAAGTTCCAGATGCAAGTTGAGCTTGCGAAATCCCGCTATCGGGGGCGCGCAAGACATTAGGAATGTAAATCAGGTTCCTGGTCAATGTGCCCCCTTGCCTCCCCTGAAAATAGCACCCGTCAATATACCTGCGAAAATAGCAACCAGGACCGCAAGAATCCCGTAAAGGGCACCATGATCGAAGGCAAGAGAAGATAAAATTGCCGGCAGGCCGACCTCCTTGGCCTTGATCTGTTCGGAGGCGCTTGCCACAATGGACCCGTCTTTAATGGCGAAAGCCTCTATCTTGTAATCGCCTTGAGGAAGATCAGAGGGCAGGGCCACGGTGGATGAAAACGATTTCATATTCCCCTCTGTTTTTCCATAGGATACCGCATCTTCTGGCATGCCGTAAAGACCCGCTCTCTGCTTTAATCGGATAAATTCGTGAAACAGCGCCTCCTTGTCCTCAGAGGCAGGTGTAACTTCTGCCTCTTCCTTAAGCGCCTCAAAACCAAGCCCCAACCGCAGCCACCTCTCTCTTTCAGTACGTAAATATTCCGTAATGGCCTTGGATGGGTAAAGGAGAAAGACGCTGGGGACGCGATGAAAGACCACGGCACCCAGGTTCATCCACAAAACGCCCAAGGCCCGGCCCTTTTTCTTGAGGGTTGGACTTTCCAGCCTCCCGATCATCCTGACCAAGGCCTCTGAATCTGCGGGTATATCACCGGACACAGAGATCTTTAGGCCGTTGTAAGTGATACCCATCAAAATCTGATTCGGCTCCACCGTTATCTCAAGCGGCATCATGGCATCTACAAATTCCGGATGACCCATAAGTCCTACCAAGCACACAATTATGCCCGCGAAAAATCTCTTTAACACCTTAGTGCCCTCCTATGTAAGCTAACAAGACATGTGGCTTGAGCAAAAGGCCAAGCAACATCTTGACCATGACGACCAGAACAAGCGAAGCCAGGATAATCTTCAATTGATCCCCTTTTAATTTCTTGCTGATCTTGGCCCCGAACTGGGCCCCCAATGTTGACCCTATCAAGAGAATCAGCGCCAGGACGAAGTCCACGGTATGATTGCTGTGCGCCTGCATTATTGTGACGTCCACGCACGTGAAAAGGATCTGAAAGAGGCTTGTTCCGACCACTACATGCATGGGCATTCTCAGTAGGTACACCATCACAGGCACCATGATAAAACCACCGCCAACCCCCATGATAGCGGCGAGAATTCCCACAAAGACTCCCAGGATCAGAGGCATGAGGATCGAAAGCGTTACGCCCGATTTTTCAAAATAGGTCTGCCATGGAAGCCTCTTTACTATAAGGGCATACCTTGACTCCTTTTTAAAGGTAATTTCGGCCACCTTGGTCTTCCTCAGGCCCTGGAGGCTTTCCATAAACATATATGTCCCCACAAAACCAAGCATCAGGACGTAGGTTATCTGGATCAAAAAGTCCGCATTGCCCATATGTCGCAGGACCTTAATGATCTGCACCCCCACGGTACCTCCCACTACCCCGCCAATAAGCAACAGGATTCCCATCTTGAAATCCACATTGCCTAAACGATAATGTGCCAGGGTACCGGATGTAGAGGCCCCCACGATCTGATTTGAATCAGAGGCCGCTGCCACGGTAGGAGGAATACCCACCATGATCAAGAGGGGCGTCATCAAAAAGCCACCCCCAACTCCAAAGATCCCTGAAAGGAGACCGACAAAGCCCCCCATTGCAAAGATCACAATGATGTTAACACTATTTCCCGCTATCGGTAGATACAGGTGCCACATTCTCATCTCCTTTTCTGCTGCCACTCGGCACTAAAGGTTTTTCATGAACCACTTCAATCCGGCAATTGATCCTATGTCAAAATTTCGCCAGAGATACCTGCCGCTCCCCAGGGGAGCCCTAGTAGCAAGGATGGGGTATTATTGTTGACACTTTGCTATTGCTTAGGAATCAAGGAATAGAGAAGGGTTTAAACATTTTAGGCCCTAAAACCCTTGGGGTTTCACCCGCTCTTTTGGAGAGGCCCCCATATCTTATTTTTTTCATATTAAAAGATAATTGTCAAACAACCAACCATCCATTCGCCCCGCTAAAGCAACTGGATCTCTTCCAGCTTAAATGGCCCGGTGATATAAAAGGGCCGGCCGGCCACCCCTCAAGTTTCATATTGCTCGCCTTGCTCCTTTTCTTTGGCCACTGGCAGGTAAATGGAAAAAGTAGTCCTCTTGTCAATCTCGCTCTTGACCTCAATATAGCCCCCGTGTGCACGGATAATACTATACACGAGAGAAAGACCCAGGCCGGTCCCCCTGCCCACCTCTTTGGTTGTGTAAAAGGGATCAAAGATGTGCTCCATATCTGCCGGTTTTATCCCTTTCCCTGTATCCGAAAGATCCACCCTTATGTAGCCTTCGGGACCGCGACCCGCGCGAACACTTATGGTCCCCGCTTCCGGCATAGCCTGTATCCCGTTCATTAAGATATTGAGAAAGGCCTGTTCCAAATCCTGATGTTTACCTCTTATGGGCGGCAGGTCGTCGGCTATCTCCTTTTCAAGGTGGAACCCGCCCACCATTATCTGGTTCTTTATAAGCCTGAGGGTCTTATCGATGACATCTTTAACGTCCATATTTCTGAGATATGGGCGTTCTTTCCGGGAAAATTCCAGGAGATTCTTCACCACCTGGCTGGCCCTGTCCGCCTGACTGAGAATGTCGCCTATCATCTCATCCATCTCTTCTTCAGACATGCCCTGGTATCCCAGCTGTAAGGTCTCCGCGGTCAGGGAAATATTGTTGAGGGGGTTGTTTAGCTCATGGGCAATTCCCGAGGTAAAGGTGCCGATGGAGGCCATCTTGCGCGATTGCAACAATTGCTCCTGCCTTGATTCCAGTTCACCGGCCATCCTGTTAAATGCGGCAATCAGACGCGTAATTTCGTCCCGCTTTTCTGTCGGGTATGAAATGGGCGTAAAGGTCTCTTTTGCCACTTCCTCCGTAGCCCTTTCAACAAGGGTCAGGGGTTTCAGGATACCCCTGTTCACTAACTGGAATACAACTATAGTCAATATGACAAAGCTCCCAAGGAAGGCAATGGGCATCGTCAGGGTACGGCTCAATGCGTGCTCGATACGCTGTCGCTTAAATCGGATGAGCTCTTGGGCAAAGTCAACCAGGGCCTTTCCCTTTTCTCTGATCTTCTCTACCTGGAACTGGCCCTTGCCGCCCTTGACCAGGGCCATGTTTTCCTCCAGTATGTGCTTGTAGGCCTCCAGATTCTCCTGGAATTTAATGCGCTCATCTCGACCCACTACTCGTGTGATATCATCAGCATGGCTAATGCACCCGTTTTCTACCCGGAAAAGGTAGAACACACTCTCGTTGAGGCTGTCCGTATCCCCGTAATAGATAAAATTTTTCTCGTAGCGCCTTAATTCAAGGATATCGTTAAGTAGATCATCAAAGCTTTCTATAATTGTTATTTTTTTCCTGAGATCAAAAGAGTTCTTATAATATAGCGCAGTTAGTACGGCAACAAACGTCAGGCAGGCAATGAAAAATATCGTTATCTTACCTCTAATTGTCTTCATTATGGTAACTCCTGTAAAGGCAGTGATGAACTTTTCCCACGGAGGAAAGGGTTAGCATAAAAGGGTTTAAATCTACTATAAAAACGGGACTAAGTCATGTCTTTTTCGCAAGCATAGTCAAGGGCGTTCCCTAGACAGGTAGCCCAGCCAAAAAATTTCTGTGTTTTTTGCCTTGCCGCACCCGGTAAAATAGTTTATGTGATTCAAACAGCATTTGACGTTTTTTCTCCAAAAAAAGGGGGGGGTCCCCGACCCCGGAGTTGGGGAAAGCCATCATGCGGATCATCAGATCGCTCATTCAATCCCCCGCACGCGTATCTATCCTCGCGTTTGGGACACTAATCTCCTTTGGAACAGCCCTCCTGATGCTTCCCATCGCCACAAACGGGAAATCCTTAGGCTTCGTAAACGCCATTTTTACAGCTACATCAGCAAGTTGTGTAACCGGTCTTGTGGTGGTAGATACAGGGACTGCTCTCTCTCCCTTTGGCCAGGGCATTCTCCTCGGTCTGATCCAGGTCGGTGGACTCGGCATTATGACCATGTCCACCCTGTTTCTCTTGATTGCAGGCCGCAGGCCCGGACTTGCAGGCAGAATTGTTATACAGGACACCTTTACCCGAGGCGGGGAGAGGGACCTTTATTCCATCCTCCGGGATGTGATAATATTTACCTTTCTAATCGAGGGCCTTGGCATGGCCATGATGTTTTTCCGTTTCCTTCCCGGAAGAGAAACCGCCGAGGCCCTTTACCTATCGATATTCCATGCCATCAGCGCATTTTGTAACGCAGGATTTTCGCTTTTTTCCAGCAGCTTTGTTGCCTATCGAGGAGACTGGGTCATGAACCTGGTGCTCTGTTTTTTGATAATCAGTGGTGGGCTAGGCTTCTTGGTCCTCTCCGAAATCAAACGCCAGTTTCCTTTTGATCGCCGCACCTGGTCGCGCCTAAGCCTTCACTCAAAGCTCGTCCTGTCCTCCACCACTATCTTGCTGATTATCAGCACCCTGTTCATCATCTCAACGGAATGGCACAACACCCTTTCAAACCTCTCCATTCCCGGGCGTTTCCTCGCGGGATTCTTCCAGGCCGTAACGACCAGGACCGCAGGATTCAACACCTTACCTATTGGAAATATGGCAAATGAGACCCTTTTCTTTATGATTCTATTGATGTTTATCGGCGCCTCTCCAGGGTCATGTGGAGGCGGTGTCAAAACCAGCACCTTTGCGACCTTAATTGTCTTGGGGTTTTCCCGCCTCCGAGGAAAAGAACGGCCTCAGTTGTTCTGCCGCACTATTTCGGACAGTAGCGTGGGGAAGGCCATCAGCATCGTGATGATCAGCACCCTTGTGATTGTCCCTGCCACCATGGCGCTCCTGATGACTGAACTGGGAGAAGTGGCCCATCCCCTGGGCAGGGGGAAGTTTCTGGAACTGCTCTTTGAGGTAGTCAGCGCCTTTGGTACCGTGGGCCTTTCAACAGGGGTCACAACGGGGCTCTCAGCGGGAGGGAAGCTGATCCTCACCATTGTAATGTTTGTAGGACGTCTTGGACCCCTTGTTATCGCCGTGGCGGTAAGCCGTCATGTGGCCCCCCGCTACTATTACGCCGAGGAAAGTATTATGATCGGATGAGGTGAAAAAATGAAACAATTTGCTATCATAGGACTGGGAAATTTCGGCCACTATCTTTCCACACACCTTTATAAAAAGGGATATGATGTACTGGCCATAGACAAAAATCCGGATCTGGTGCAGGGAATAAAAGACCTTGTAAGTCGGGCGGTGGTCGCAGATGCCACCGACAAAAAGGCCATGGAGGCCCTTGGGGTAAAGGAGGTGGACGCGGCAGTGGTCTGCATTGGGACGGTCCTGAGCGCCTCAATCCTCGCCACCCTAAATCTGAAGGATATCGGTGTCGAACGTGTGTTGGCAAAGGCCGTCAATGACATACACGGCCGGATACTGGAGAAGGTCGGGGCGGAAGAGGTGTTGTTTCCGGAAAAGGACACGGCTATCTCCCTGGCGGAACGTCTACATAATCCCAATATGCTTGATTTCTTACCTTTTCTTGAGGGTTATAGTATCATTCAATTGGCCCCACCCAAAGAATTTATCGGGAAGACCTTGCGGGATCTGGACCTCATTAATCGTTTTGGGGTACAGGTCGTCGCCATCAAAGAGATCATTCCCGACCGCCTAAACCTGATCCCTACGGCCCAATTTATTGTGAAAGACAGTGATTTTATGGTGCTTCTGGGACCTAACGACGCCTTAGATAAACTTCGTGAAAAAGAGGGCTAGATCCGCGGCGCCATTTAACCTTGACTCTTTACCCCAATATTTCCTATTATCACTCGATTAAAGACAACTACAGGAATAGTTAAGTAGTTAAGTAGTTAAGTAGTTGAGTAGAAGAATTCTTTTTCGTTTTGAAACAGGCGGTTCTAAAAGGGGGCGATTCCACCAGGGCGGGATTTTTGTGAGGAAATCGATTCATGGAGCCATTGACCTTTGAAATGATTTTGGTAATGCTCATGATCGGCATTGCCATATTTCTCTTTATCGCAGAGTGGATTCGGGTAGACGTGGTGGCCATCCTTATGATGGTATCGTTGCCCCTCCTGCATCTGGTCACACCAAAGGAGGCCTTTATAGGGCTAAGCAGCAACGCGGTGGTATCAATCATCGCGGTGATTATTATTGGTGCCGGGCTGGATAAGACAGGGCTTATCAACCGCTTGGTGCGCCCCGTCATCCGCATTGCGGGAAATAGTGAATCGCGTGTGATCATCGCTATCTCGCTTACGGTTGCCGCCATTTCCAGCTTTATGCAAAACATCGGGGCGGCCGCCCTTTTTCTGCCTGCCATTCAACGCGTCAGCAAATCCCTCAAGATACCCCTAGGCCGACTCCTGATGCCCATCGGCTTTTCCGCCATTCTGGGCGGGACCATTACCCTGGTCGGTTGCAGCCCCCTCATTCTCTTAAACGACCTCCTTGAACCCTTCAATCTCAAACCATTTCACCTGTTTGACGTAACGCCCATAGGCCTGGCCCTTGTGGGGAGTGGTATTGCATGCTTTATCCTCTTTGGTCGCTTAATCTTGCCCCGTGGTAGCAGCGAGGGTCCAGAAGAAGGGACACAACCCGAGCTGCAACATGCCCTTGAGGAATTGGGGGAACCATACGAACTCCATACCCCTGAAGACTTCACGGACTACCGGGAGCCGGTGCGTGTGGATGACCTGAAGAGGCGCTACCTCATCAACGTGGTTGGCATAACAGAACCTCCGGACTTTAAGGTTCACTCCCCAACCGCCGACATGGAGGTACGATCGGATATAGAGGTATTGGTCTACGGCCGGGCAAAGGACGTACGGCGTATGGCAGATGAAGAAGGCATGGTCCTCAAAGACGATCTGGAAGTTTTTAAAAATGACGTTTCAGAGACCCGGTCTGGCACTGTGGAGGCGGTTGTGGCCCCCCGCTCCCCGTTTGACGGTAAGACCCTTAATCAGATCAATTTACAGGACCGCTACCGTATCACTCCCCTAGCCATCTATCGACATGGGGAGACATATAGGGCCGAGATAGGTGATCTAATCCTGACCGTGGGAGACGCCATCCTTATCCATGGCACATGGAAAAGACTCAAACTCTTGCAAGAAGAAGCAAGTCTTCTTTTCACCACACACCTGGACGTAGAATTGATGCGACCGGAAAAGGCCGCCTTCGCGGGCTTCTGGTTGGCGGTGGCCTTAACAATGATTATGTTCTTTAAGATCCAGCTCTCGGTCAGTCTAATGACCGGCGCCCTGGGAATGGTTATCACCCGTGTTCTTAGCATCGACGAGGCCTATCGGGCGGTGGACTGGCGTACCATCTTCCTGTTAGGGGGGCTTATACCGTTAGGTATTGCCACGGAAAAGACCGGTACCGCCGCATGGATCGCGCATGCAGTGTTACATGCCATCGGCACTGTGGAGCCAATCGTGCTACTCACCGTGATCGGCCTCCTCTCCACCGTCTTCACCCTTGTCATATCCAATGTCGGGGCAACAGTGCTTCTGGTCCCTCTTGTGGTAAACATGGCTATCGCAGCCAACGCCGACCCACGTATGGCCGCCTTGGTTGTAGGGCTGGCCACCAGCAATTCCTTTATGCTCCCTACCCACCAGGTTAATGCCCTGTACATGGGCCCGGGTCGTTACCGGAGTGTGGATTTTATGAAGGCAGGTCTCTTAATGAGCGTGATCTTTATTGTGGTCATGATTGGGATGATCTACTTGATTTATGGTGTCTAAAGGGAAAGATCGAGCGAGGAGTGAAATAGATGGCTATCATAACCATATCACGCGGCTCCTATAGCAAGGGAAAAGAAGTGGCGGAAAAGGTGGCCGCCCGTCTGGGATACGCCTGCATAAGTCGGGAGGTGCTGCTAGACGCCAGTGACCGCTTTGACATCCCGGAGGTAAAGCTCTTGCGGGCCATCCATGATGCGCCTTCCATCCTTGATCGCTTCAAGCACGGCAGGCAAATCTTCATCGCTTACATTCGCAGTGCCCTCACCCAGCGTGTAAAAAAAGACAATGTGGTCTATCACGGCCTGGCAGGGCACCTGTTGCTTAAAGGCGTGCCCCATGTACTCAAGGTAAGGGTCATTGTTGATCTCGCCGACCGCATTGAGGCCGAAATGCATCGCGATGGCATCGGCAAAGAGGAGGCGCGTACACTTTTGATCAAGGACGATCAGGAACGGCGGAAATGGACACAAAGCCTCTATGGGGTGGACCCCTGGGATAGCTCTCTATATGACCTTGTGGTCCACATCAGCAAATTGACGATATCTGACGCCGTCGATTTCATTTGCCAGTCCTCCAGCAAGGAGCAGTTTAAGACCACCAAGGCCTACCAGCAAAAAATGGATGACCTTGCCATAGCCTGCCAGATAAAGGCGGCCCTGGTAGACCCCTTCTTTGATGTTGCGGTGACCAGCGAATACGGAAACGTGCTGCTTTACACCAGGCTGAGCGATCGCCAAATCCTGAAACTTAAAAAAAGGGTTGAGGCATTAGGAATGGACATCAAAGGCATCAACAACCTGGAGATCCACGCCGGTGTTCCTTCCCCACCCAACGCCGTGTGATATATTACATGAAAGGCGGATGGAACCCAACTCGCAAATAGAGAGGATAACATCATGTCTATTATAATCATCTCTTCGGATTCCTACAAGACGGGTCGGCAGATTGCCGAAAGGGTGGCAAAGGCCATGGGGTATGACTATGTGGACCGGGAAATCTTGGAAACAGTGGCCGAAAAGCATAGTACCCCCGAGGCCAAACTAATGAGGGCCCTAGACGAACCCCCATCCTTCATGGGCCTATCATCCAGGCTTCGAAATCAATATCTCGCATACATACAGGAGGCCACGTTGGCCCAGCTCTTGGAAGATAACGTGGTCTGTCATGGTCTTGCCGCCCATATGTATGTCCTTGGTGTATCTCACGCCCTCAGGGTGCGAGTACTCTCTGACCCTGAAGACCTGGCCCGCCAAATGACATCAGAGAAGAATATTGCACCAGAAAAGGTGAAAAAACTCATAAAAAAGCAAGAAAGACAGAGTAAACGATGGTCCACTGATGCCTTCCACTTAAATGAAACCGATCCTGCGAATTACGATCTTATTATCGGCCTAAGCCAGATCGACCCTGACGAGGCCGTCAAGACCATCACAGATACTGTTGGCTACCGCAAATTTAAGCCCATGACCTATTCCATCAAATGCCTCCAAGACAAGGAGTTGGCCAGCAGAGTAAGGGTGGCACTCCTGGAAAGATTTCCCGATGCCAAGGTGCTGGCGGACGGTAGTACGGTTGTGGTTGAAACCCGGGCATTAAAACGTGAAAAGAGAAAGAGGATCGAGGCAATCAAGGGACTGGCAGGAGAAATAAAGGGGGTGGGCTATGTGGAGGTGCATGTAATAAACGACATCTTTCGGCAGGCCGCAGAAAGCTATCGTTAAACATGTCTGGTGCAGTTTTAATACTTTAAATGTGCTTTCTTCCCTATTATGATATTAAAAAATTCTCATAACTCTTCAGGTGGATAGACTAAAGGTGGAAGGCCAATAGGGACAAATCATGTGAGATCATCTGTCTGTGCGCATGCCTGCGGTGACTGCGGCGCAGACAGGTCATTGCACGAGATGGTTGAAAAGCACTTCAGTCTTCAACCTAAATAGCTGGGTAGTTACAAATTCTCATAACAATTAAGGAGGGTATCATGTCTGAACCGCTGAAGGTCTTGCTTCTGGATGACGAAGCCATCGTAGGCAAGAGGCTGAAGCCGGCCCTGACAAAGATTGGTTGTGAGGTGGAGGTCTTTCAAGATCCCAAAGAGGCCCTGGAGCGAATCGATCAGAAGGAATTCGACATCGTAGTCACGGACATCAGAATGGACGATATCGACGGCATACAGGTCCTGGAACAGGTGGTCAATAAATCAAGGCGAACCAAGGTCATCATGATTACCGGTTACGCAATGATGGCGGTGGCCCGAGAGGCAATGGAGAAAGGGGCCTTTGACTTCATTGCAAAGCCCTTTAAGCCTGATGACCTGAGGAAGGTAATAGCAAGGGCGGCCGAGGCCTTGGGCTCCCCAATCGATTTTGATACTCCCACCACCGACAATGGCTAAACCTCGCTATGGAACAACCATCTACAAGAGAAAAGAGCAGCTCAGATGTCCCGAACCTCGCAAACGGGCAGGCAGAGGGGCCTAAGACCCTTGAAGGGCACTACGACCGCATACGCGCAGTCGAGTCGGCTCGCAAGGCACTTTTGGCGAGGAAACAACTCCCTCTCCGGCTCCAGATCTATTTGAGCTTTTTTTTGGTCTTTCTATTCGCCGCCGGTATAGCCGCCGCCCTGATCATTATCAATATCCAGGTGGATGGCAAGCTCCGTTTTTTGGAGATCACAAATGACTTTACGCTGGAGATCGTCCAGGCCCGACGCTTCGAAAAAAACTTTTTCCTGTATGGTACCAATCTGGACGATGCCTTAGAAAACGTCTACCATGCCAAGGACATCTTTGAGCGAAATAAGGGAGAACTCCGGAAGATGTTGGGGGAGAAAGTCCAGGGCATCATCCTTTCCAATATAAATCGTTACGAGCGTCTCCTCGAGCAGCTTGTGGCCATGCGCCAGAGCCAGGTATTCAGTCCGGATAACCTCGATAACAAAAAAGAGATTGAGCTAGAGTTGAGAAAGAGCGGCGGAAAGATGGTGACCTTTGCCCAGGACCTGATGAAAAAAGAGAGAGAGTCCCTGGCGAGAATCCTTTCACGCTCGCGCAAGACCCATATCTTCTCCCTCATCATCCTGTTAATCTTCCTTGCCCTCAACGCCTATTTCCTTGGAAGCCGTGTCTTGGGCAACATCGACCGTTTCTCGGACTATGCCCAGCGCATCGCATCAGGAGATTTTACTCCCATTACCCCTGCCCGCAGGTATCAGGACGAATTCACCGATTTAGCCATTGCCATTAATCAGATGATCCTTGAGCTGGAGACCCGGGAGGCGGTCCTGGTTCAGTCACACAAAATGCGCGCCGTGGGCACCCTTACCGCTGGCGTGGCCCACGAGTTGAACAACCCCCTGAATAATATCACCCTGACCGCCCATATGCTCTTGGAGGACTATAACAGCCTGGACGACGATGAACGCAAGGATATGATCAAAGATTTAGTGAACGAGGCAGGCAGGTCCAAAAAAATCATCAGTAACCTTCTCGACTTTGCCCGGGAAAGCACCTCTCAAATGGAGCCGTTACACCTGGAGGAGATCCTTCGCGACACCGTTGCCCTGGCCACTAACCAGTTGAAGCTCTCTGGCATCAAGATCGATTTTCAGACCACAGAAAACCTTCCCCGCATCCACGGCGACATTCAGCAACTGGAGCAGGTCTTCCTCAACCTCCTTCTGAATGCAATAGACGCCTCTTCAAAGGGAAGCAAGATACAGGTCCTGGTAATCCCCGCCGATGATCCAAACTATGTGGCAGTTAAGGTCATTGATAGGGGCACTGGTATTCCCGAGCACATCTTACATTCCATCTTTGACCCATTTTTCACCACCAAACCCAAGGGAAGGGGCACGGGGTTGGGCCTCAGCGTGTCCCAGGGTATTGTGGCAAAACATGGAGGACATATAAGCGTGTCAAGCAGGGAAGGCCAGGGAACCACGTTTACCGTGACCCTTCCAGTCACTACCATACCGGCCGAAATTACCACCCAAACAGGATTTTCCGGTCTAATCTAAAATTGAGAACGATCTACACGCAGAGACTGCACATCAATTCAGAAAACGGATAAGGATATTCGACTATCTAGAAATATGCTCAGGAAAGCAACGTTGATCCCGATTTGAAGTCCTCCTTTCGAAAGCCGTATTTCTTCATCTTGTTGAACAGGCCTCGTGGGTGTATACCCGCTCTTTGTGCGGCAACACCCACTTGGCCGCGGGTTTCAGTCAGCACCCTCTGCAGATAGGAACGCTCGACAATTTCAAGGACCTCTCCACGTATTTCTGCAAGCTTCTTGCACCCCCATCCAGGCGAAACGGGATCAATCAAGGAATTGATTAATGAGTGGTTATTTCTCCGTTCACAAATCCCTTGCGGCAAATCCTTCAATGTGATCGTACCACCGTGGCATAGGATGACCGCTCGCTCGATAACGTTGATCAATTCCCGCACATTGCCCGGCCATTCATATTGCATCAATACCTTAAGGGCGTCTTCAGAAATCCGATTGGCCTCCTTGTTCAATTTCTTGCACACATTGGCCACGTATTCATTCACAATGTTCGGAATATCCTCGCGCCTGTCTCGAAGGGAAGGCACCGTCAAGGTAAAAACGCTCAGGCGGTAGTAAAGATCCCGGCGGAAAGCTCCTTTTTCGATTTCTTGCTCAATATCGCGGTTGGTCGCAGCAATCACCCGAATGTCCACCCAGACGGATTTTTCACTGCCGACAGGACGGATTTCGTATTCCTGCAAAACCCGCAAAAGCTTGGCCTGCATATGTGGCGACAACTCCCCGATTTCATCTAAAAAAACTGTCCCCCCGTGGGCAAGCTCAAATGCTCCGCGTCGAGCCCGAACAGCTCCAGTAAAGGCGCCAGCCTCATGGCCGAAAAGCTCGCTTTCAAGCAGCGACTCTGGCAAGGCAGGACAGTTAACGGCAATGAAGGGACCTGCCGCTCGTGGGCCTTCCGAATGCATGAGCTTTGCTAGGTGCTCCTTACCTGACCCGGTTTCCCCCAAAATCAGAACTGGAACGTTGCAGGGAATGGCCTTTTGCACCATGTCCATGAAAATCTTCATGCTGGGGGACTCGGAGATAAAGCCACTGATTCTGGACGGGTAAACGGTTCGTCTGCCCGGCCAGGGCTTCTCGGTAAGCTGATAACGTGACTCCATAGTTGCTTCTATGGCCTCTGCTAGGGCCTTTTTGGGCAAACCTGAATACAACACGACATCCGCTCCTAAAGTGATCAGATCAGCTTGCTTCCTGGGAGAATCGTTGTCATGGAGTACGATGGTGGTGGGATTTTCGGGCAAATCGTTAAGCAGCGCGATAGCGGATTCAATCGGTTTCGGCATCAGCCCAAGGTCAACGACAAAGATGTCTCCATTGGTTCGCACGGCCTTCTGAAATGAATTTTTCAGGTGCCCTAAACTTTCAACCCACGCATTGGGTTGGGTAAAGTGCTCCTTGAAAAAAGCTTCAAGCCCTCTATTCTTTATTACCAGAACCATGCGCAACAGCATAATGGGCCTCCTTACTTAAAGACAAGCCTCGGCTTGAAATAAGCGAAACAATACTGATAATGACTGCCGCTCTTCACCCATTCATGGGAATTTTCTTCAAAAATTTAGGCTATTACTCCCGTCCTAATTGATTTCTTTTGCCATTTTCGGTATTGAATAAACCACTAATACCAGAAATGTCAACAAGATTATGTACAGCGTTACCGAAGATCTGGCAATTCGGCATTAATTTACCGGAGGCCAGAAAAAGGGGCCAGGCCTCAGGTATGTAACATGCAAAAATTATTGAAGTTATAAAAACAATAAGAAATGGCCTGGTTCTTGCTGACACACAAGACACAAGAAATCCATGTGGAAACTCCGTGCACCCTTGGTCAGGGGCCGTGCTTGAGACACAAAGATCGCGGGGACATACACAGATGAAGGCCATTTCGATGAAAAAAGGAGGTGACAAAAAAAGAGGGGCCCCGAGATAAGAACTCAAGAAGGAAATCGCAAATGCAAAAACTATGGATTTGGGTAAGCAAAAGAGAAACAAAGAAAAAATGATTATTTCACAATCCGTCTCCCTCAAAAGAGGGGCATCATTTAAGGAGGCAAAATGAAAAGCAAATTAGTCTTGATTATTGGTGTATTCTTTCTAGTGGCAGGCGTCTCAACGAGTCAGGCTCAGACGCAGTCAGCAGAGCAAATCAAAGACAGGATTCTAGTGGCTCAGGAATCCGAAAAAGAAAACAAAGGTTATCAAGAAGAGGAAGCGCAGCCCCAAGAGCAGATGCAGGAAGAAGAGGAAGGGCAGACCCAAGAACAGATGCAGGAAGAAGAGGAAGGGCAGACCCAAGAGCAGATGCAGGAAGAAGAGGAAGCGCAGCCCCAAGAACAGATGCAGCAAAATGAGGAAGAGCAGACCCAAGAGCCGAAAAAAGATTGATGAGGAGAAACTGCCATGGAAGTTGTCAAATGTCCCGAATGTCGTGAGAAGATCGAAGTTTCTGAGTATACTGAACTAGGCGATATTGTTTATTGTGAGGAGTGTGACCAGGGATATGAAATAGTCTCCCTTGATCCCATTAAGCTAAAGCTGGAGCGTCTAGAAGAAGATGATGAAGACCTGGACTAATTCCAGAAGACGTCTCAGCCTGTACGTATTCCTGCTTTGAAAGCATTCAGTGCCCCCATAAAAGGGGCACTTTCATATTACACACATTTTGACTCCGGAGAGGCTTCCGGAATAGTTGATCCAGAAACGCCTTGACTTAACAGAATATTAGAGACAGTTTGAAATGGCGGATAGTTCAATTGGCAAGCACACGGATTTTTTCACCTATGAAGGACAACACGAGTTTGACTTTGACAGGGTAAACTCGGGATCGAGCCGCAGTAAGCGGGGTTCAGGAAGGACTGCGTGTGGGGACCCTGAACGAAAATCCGTGCGCGAGCGACAAAGACGTAAAGCCAGACGAGAAAAAGAACGTATGAAGTACGATTTCTCGGGTTAGTTGATCCCGGGTGTTTAGAGGCTTCCGCAAGGGTTACTATCATTACACTATTGTTCGATTTTGGAAGGGGGGATAGCCAACCAATGAGAAAAGGAGAAAACGTTTGTTTTCAAGATAAGGCCATTGAGCTCGACGTTTGGGGAATTGCCGCAAGTATAGACATCTACGAGTGCAAGCCGGAAAAGATTCGGGACGCCGATGCCATACGCAGGTTTGTCATTGAATTGTGCGATTTGATCGAAATGAAGCGATTCGGAGATACTCAGATCGTTCATTTCGGGAAAGATGAACGGGTTGCCGGTTATTCCATGGTTCAGCTGATTGAGACCTCGCTTATATCGGCCCATTTTGCCAACATGACAAATGCGGTGTATCTGGACGTGTTCAGTTGTAAGCCATATGATCCTGAAGTAGTCAAGACCTTTGCAGAATCTTTTTTTGACGGAAAATACAGCGTGCTCGATGTGACAATGCGGCGGTAGGCCATGAAACTGCGCATTTGCTCCGATCTGGAGGAGGGGAGGCGACTCTGGCAAAGACTCTGGCCCAAGCAGGATGTTTTCGATAGCTGGCAGATCCGGCTGAGTTTTCAGGAGAGCTTTGGGCGTCCGCCACATTTTGTCGTTGCCGAGACCCTGAGCCGTCCCGTGGGGCTGCTGGCGTTAAGCTGGATCGACGAAGAGGCCTACTATGGTTGTTTTCCAGGTGAAACCTGGCAAGGAAAGACATGGATGGAGCAAAACCGCATACCTGCCATGTCGCATGCAATCCGCCGGGATTTGTGGGAGGCCGCACCGAGCAATACCCTTTTGAGGTATCTGACAAGTGATGTGGCCACAACACTGGCGGAGGCAACTATCGACGAGGTTGGCTATGTCTTGCGTCCACCGGAGTTTGCCTACAGCTTTGATGCGTACTGGGACACGTTTTCGGGGAAGTCGCGTAAGCGGATACTGCATGAGTTGAAAAAATTCAGGGCCATGGGGTGCAGCCATCACATAAATGAATGGGATGATATTGACTGGATGTTTGAGATGAATCTGGCCCATTTTGGCCACCAATCCTATTTCCATGACCCCAAGTTCCTCAAGGGTTTTGAGGCCATGTTGTCCTTCTCGGCCCAACAGAGGACGCTGCGGGTGATAACTCTGAGAATCAAGGGAGAACGGGCAGCTGTGGACGTGGGCGCCGTTTACCGGAATAGATACACGGTTCTTGCCGGAGCGACCGATAGCAGATTTCCAGGAATCGCAAAGGCGGTCAACCTATTCCATTTGAAGTGGGGTTGCCGGCAGCGTTTTGAGCAGATAGATTTCCTTTCCGGTGATTTTGGGTGGAAAACACGCTTTCGTCTCCAACCCCGCCCCTTATACCAAGTAAACAAGACAATGCAGGATGTGTTCTTCTCTACAGAGACGCCAAAAGATAGAGCCGACTTCGTCGCAGCATGATAATCGCGTCTTGGTCGTCGGGACGACCCGCGATTACATCGACCATATCCGGAACCGCATGCCAGGACGAGCCGTCTTTGTTACCGACCCGGATACAATTACCGATAGCACGAGAGGCCCCTTTACGGACGATGACGAACTGGTGTGTCCGCTTGGGGACGAACAAGCGGCGATAGACAGTCTCCGCAATTTCCTTGAGCAGAGAAACGTCGCACTGAAAGGTGTGGCTTGCTTTGATTGTGAATCATTGCCAACAGCCGCCGCCATCGCTGAGAGATGGGGATTTCCGTTTCCTACCAGGCAGTCCGTCTACTATTGCCGGAACAAATACATAAGCAAAAGAGTGTGGGCGAGCCGCGGTGTCCCCTGTCCAAGGGTTTGCAGCGCGCGCAGTGTGGAAGATATCATTTCCTTCATGGAGGAGGTGGGCACCGAGATAATTCTGAAACCACTGACCGGCAGCGGCAGTGAATTGACTTTCAGATGTGACAGCCTCGAGGCTGCAGCCGATGCCTTCGGAATTATTGTGGAAGGCCTGGCGGCTCGATCTAAAGATCGAATGTACTGCCTTGGAGGAAAATCCGTCGGCTCAAACGTCCTTTGCGAAGAATTCGTCTCTGGCGAGGAGTTTAGTTGCGACATATACTATGATGCGGAGGAAGTAGAAGCCTTGCGCATGGCAAGAAAGTACCTTCGAGAGGAAGGGCCCACAGGCACGGCCCAGGCCTATGAGATTCAGGCCCCCCTCCCGGAGGGCCTGGAAAAAGCATTCTTCGAACACTGCCTGGTGGAAGCTGCCAAGGCACTTGGCTTGACTCGCTGTCTCTGCATGGTCGATTTCATATGCCGTGACGGTCGCCCTTATTTCCTGGAGTTATCTCCCCGGCCGGGTGGAGATTGCCTGCCCCCTCTGATCGGTCAAAGCTGCGGGCTGGATATTATTGGCCTGACGCTGGATTTTGCAGAAGGGAAATCCCCAAAAATTCCCCCAGTCAGTGCCTGGGAGCACCTCGTAGGATTGCGATTTCACGCACACCATGCCGGACTCCTACAAGCGATAAGGCCGCTGTGGGGCGAATGGAAACGAAACATACGCGATGTGGCTTGGCTGAGGCACCCTGGAGATAGGATTGAGCTTCCACCCAAAGAGTATAACTCCTGGCTGCTGGGCTACGCCATCTTTAAACCCAGAACGGGCATCTCGATTCGGGATCAAGTGCGGCGGCTTAATCAGGCCGTGGAAGTAGATATTATATGAGAGATGAGAGTCATTGAAAGATCTTTTCACGAAAACACGCCACCTGTTTCGCTCCCGATATCCAAAGATGGATGAACGTCGTATGCACTCTTTTGTGGCATCCTGCCTTATGAACAGGGAGGTTTTTATCAGACTAAAGAGCGAACTGGGGTCTCCACTCTATGTCCTTGACGAAAAACGGCTGCGATCGCGAGTAAAACGGCTTCGAGAGGCTTTCGAAAAACACCTGGGTTCAATTGATGTATTTTATGCCGTGAAAAGCAACAATCTGCCTGATATCTCCCGTATTATGGTCGACGAATGTGTCGGGCTGGATGTTTCTAGCGGTATGGAATTGGCGCTTGCGTGTAAGATCGGCGCCAGCCAAATTTTTTTTAGCGGACCGGGAAAGACAGAAGCGGAATTGACTTCGGCCATTGACCATGCCGATCGCGTAACTATCTTGATGGATAGCTTTGGTGAGCTACGGAGCCTGGACCGCCTGACCAGACAGCGCAGACACATGCTTCGAGCAGGCGTGCGTTTGACGACCAATCCTAACGGTTTGTGGCGCAAGTTTGGAATTCCCCTCTCATCGCTGGCAGAGTTTTTGCGGGAGACTCATAACACGCCTTTTGTCAAATTCGAAGGGCTCCAGTTCCATACCAGTTGGAACCTTTCACCGGACGCACAAACTGCGTTTATTTCCGAGTTGGGAGCAGCCCTCAGTGGCCTGCCTGCAAATCAGCAGGACACTATAAAATTTCTCGATATCGGCGGCGGCTTCTGGCCAGAACAGGGAGAATGGCTGCGCGCGGCAGGCACCCCTTTAGGCCAACTGAAAAAAATCCTCTTTCCTAACCGTACCGACGTGGTGTCACGTTTCTGGCTCAAAAGCCGTCCCATTGAAGTCTTTGCCCACCAGATCGCCGTGGCCCTGCAATCGGCATTACCAAAGACACTGGACTGCCGCGTCTGCCTTGAACCAGGTCGGTGGCTGTGCCATGAGGCTATGCACCTCCTTATGACCGTGGTAGACGTCAAGTCAGGCAACCTGGCTATTACGGATGCCGGCACCAATACTATCGGCTGGGAACGCTTCGAACACGACTATTTCCCGGTCATCAACCTGACCCACCCGGGAGTTAAGGAACATCCCTGTAATATTCTTGGGTCCTTATGCACCCCACATGATGTATGGGGCTATTCTTACTATGGAACGAGCATCTGCCAGGGCGATCTCCTGTTGATACCCACTCAGGGAGCTTATACTTACAGCCTGAGACAGAACTTTATCAAGCCCCTGCCTGAAGTAGTCATATCGCCTCAAGAGGTCGTGCTGGACTGGCCTGAGGGTGAATGAAATAACGAAGGCCTTCCACCAATCACTCAAAAAAGGGCCCCCATCCCTTGACCCTCTAGGCATTATGTGTCGTTATATCTTGCGACTGCACCAACTCATTTTTGGGATCAACCATTTTTTGCAAATGGAAGTATGCTTCAGTCGGCTCAACCTTTGTTATGCCGCCATTAAGTCTCTTTCTCCTCGATTGCCGGGTCCACATGTACAATTACACGGTCGAGATCATCGATTTCTTCAGCCAGGCAATTCTCCACTGCCTTTGCTATTTTGTGCCCCTCAGCCACGGTCAGTTGACCATCCACTACGATATGAGTTTCCATTTGGTAAAGGCCCCCAGAAGTTCGGACCCTAAGATCATGGATATCGAATACCCCTTCAACACTGAGAGTACAATCGTGAATCTTGGCTAGAATCTCTGGCTTAGGAGCAGTATCGGTAAATTCACGGAGACTGCTCCCGAGGATATCTAGACTGACTTTTATTATAAATAAGGATACTAAAAGGGCGGCGAAGGAGTCGAGTGTGTGCCAGGAAGGGTTTATGAGCGTTCCCGTGACACCCAGCAAGACGGCCACAGAGGAAAGGGCATCCGAGCGATGATGCCACGCATTGGCCAAAACGAGCTGGCTTTTGATTTTCCTGCCGGTATGTACCGTGTAATGATATAGAGCCTCTTTCAAGACGATAGAAACGGCTGCCCCAATAAGGGCCAAACTTGTGGGATGGCATACAGTATGATTGTAGATGTTCAAGGAAGCCTTAATCCCCAGATACAAAGCAGTAACTATCAGGGCCAGTCCTATGATGGCGGAAGCACAGGTTTCGATGCGAGCATGACCGAATTGGTGTTCCTTATCAGGCGCCTTTCGACCAATCCTGAGACCAAACAGGACAACAACGTCGGTAAAAAGGTCGGAAACAGAGTGGACTGCATCCGCTATGAGGGCCTGGCTTTGTCCGAACACACCCGCCAAGAACTTGAGCAGAATCAATAAGCCATTGACTAATGCTCCGACCAGCGTTACCGCCCTTCCAGCTCGAGCTGACGCCATTTTCAAATCAGACGTAGGTTTTTGCAGCGGAGACAACTTCTCTATTCCCTTTTTAATGGTTCTTTTTGCTTGATTTCATTCAATCAGATAGACCTTCGATGGCAACTTCATGGCCTTAGCTTGTGAATTGTTGGGATCTGAGCTTTTGATTTTATTGGGTGGGAAAATGCAGTGAACGGTATGCTTAAGCAGGTCAGAGCGCTACGGATAATCCGCATTACTGCACAAGGCAAGATTTGACGCTTCGGAACGGGGACCTGGAACCGATACTTAATCTTGAAGCTATACCGTTCACCAAGCAAACCATACCAGACCAATTTTATTCTGTCAAGAAAAACGAGGGATTCGGATCAGCCCTTGAAATGACGGCAAAGTAACTTGAGGCGGAATTTCAAGGGCATTCAAGAGAAATGAGATCACATCCGAGACCTTGTATCTCATTTGTTTTTTTGTTGTTACCGGATGTCTGCTATGATATCGTCGGAATCCTTAAAGAGGTGCACATGGGGGGATTTCTTGAACGCAGGAATTTGGGGAAGATTGGGAGCAAAGGGAACTCCGTCCCGTGTGTTTTAAATAAGAGGAGGTGTTGTATTGATGGAACAAAAGGCCAGTCAAGTTGAATCGGTATATATGGAAAAGAGGGTCTTTGATCCGCCCAAAGAGTTCGTGGAAAAGGCCTATATCAAGGACATGGAAGAATACCAACGGCTTCATGAAAAATCTATTAAGGACCCCCAGGGTTTCTGGGGAGAGATGGCCGAGGAATATCTCGACTGGTTCAAGAAATGGGACGGGGCGGTGGAGGAATACAGCTTCCGGGATGATATTTATCTCCGCTATTTTGTGGGGGGCAAGCTGAACGTATCTTATAACTGTCTTGATCGCCACCTGAAGACGTGGAGGAAAAACAAGGCCGCCCTTATCTGGCAGGGAGAGCCCCTGGAGGAGTCAAGGACTTATACCTATCAAGAGCTTCATCGGGAGGTATGTAAGTTTGCCAATGTGCTCAAAGAGTCCGGCGTGAAGAAAGGAGACAGGGTCAGCATCTATCTCCCAATGATCCCGGAGCTTCCCATCGCCATGCTGGCCTGCGCGCGGATCGGGGCCATTCACAGTGTGGTCTTTGGGGGTTTTAGTGCGGAGGCATTGAGGGACAGGATCCTGGACTGCAAGGCAGCAACACTCATTACCTGCAACTATGGGTACCGCTCAGGCAAAATACTCGATATCAAAAAGAATGCAGACATGGCCCTTGAGAAATGTCCGGATGTCAAGAGATGCATTGTCGTCAACAGGATTGACAAAGATACCAAAATGAAAGAGGGCAGGGATTACTGGTTGCACGAATTGATGAAAGAGGCCTCGCACAAGAGTGATCCTGAGTCTCTGGATTCTGAGGATCCGCTGTTTATACTATATACGAGTGGCAGCACCGGCAAACCGAAGGGAGTACTGCATACGACGGCCGGATATCTGCTTTATACTGCCCTGACCCTAAAATATGCCTTTGATTACAAGGATGACGACGTATGGTGGTGCACTGCCGACATAGGCTGGGTCACGGGGCATAGTTACATTGTTTATGGCCCTTTGGCCCTGGGCGCCACATCTTTGATGTTTGAGGGCGTTCCAAACTATCCCGAGCCGGATCGCTTCTGGGAGGTGGTGGAAAGATATGGCGTCAATATCTTCTACACCGCACCAACGGCCATTCGAGCGATAATGAGAAGTGGCGACGATTGGCCGAAAAAGAGAGACTTGAGCAGCCTCAGGCTCCTCGGGAGCGTTGGTGAGCCCATCAATCCCGAGGCCTGGATGTGGTATTATAAGGTGATCGGAAAGGAGCGCTGTCCCATTGTAGACACCTGGTGGCAGACAGAGACAGGCGGCTTCATGATTACCTCCATCCCTGGGGCCATGCCCATGAAGCCGGGCTCGGCCGCCTTTCCTTTTTTTGGGGTGGATCCTGTTGTGGTGCGTCAGGATGGCTCTGAGGCGGAGGTGAACGAGGGGGGACACTTATGCATCAGGAAGCCCTGGCCCGGCTTTATGCGAACGGTCTACGGCGATCCGGAGCGGTTTAAGAAGACCTATTTTGAGGACTACCCGGGTCTATATTTTGCCGGAGACGGCGCCAGAAGGGATGAGGACGGTTATTTCTGGCTTATGGGCCGGGTGGACGATGTGATAAATGTGTCAGGCCATCGCATGGGGAGTGCCGAGGTAGAGAGCGCCCTGGTGGCCCATGAGGCCGTGGCGGAAGCCGCCGTGGTCGGGTTTCCTCATGAGATAAAAGGCCAGGGAATTTATGCCTTTGTCACCCTGAAGGAGGGCTTTGAGCCAACGGATGACCTAAAGAAGGCGCTTGTTCAGCATGTGAGAAAGGAAATCGGTCCAATTGCCTCTCCGGATAGGCTACATTTTGCAGACGCCCTGCCAAAGACTCGAAGTGGGAAGATAATGCGCCGGATCTTGAGAAAAATCGCAGAGGGGCGGATTGACCAGCTTGGAGACACCTCTACCCTGGCCGATCCCCAGGTGGTGGATAAACTGGTGGCCGGAAGAGATTAGATCTAAAAGTCACAAATTATATATGATGGATTGGGAAGACCTCCTTGCGGATGTAGTCCACCACCCTTCGGGCCTCCGAGAAGGCCTTGTCTTTTATTTCCCCTTTAGTGGCGTAAGGATGATCATATAGACTTCCGACTTCCATCTCAGGCCCGAACATCATACCCCCTACGAGGCCGGCAAATTCGTCTGTCGGCTCCACATGATTCAGTATAGACCATGCCAGGGTCCAGCACCTAGCCGTTCGGTAGAGATCGTAGCCCCCACCGCCAAGGCCAAGGATCTTTGGGCAAATACCCATGATTCCTTTCACTGCCCTCTGATAACCATTATTGGTGAGCTTCAGGTTTGTAAGTGGATCTGAAACCATTGTATCGGCCCCGAGCTCAGCCACGACCAGTTCTGGTGAAAACGACTGGAGCAAGGGTACAACAACCTCATCGAATACAAAACCATAGACCTCATCATCGGTTCCGGGCTCTAGTGGCGCGTTTATTGTAAAGCCCCTGCCTTCCCCCTCTCCGATTTCTGTCTCCTTGCCTGACCATGGGTAGAGGGTCCTGCCGGTTTCATGAAGAGAGATAAGGAGGACCCTTGGGTCTTGGTAGAAGGCCTCTTGGACCCCGTTTCCGTGGTGGGCATCAATATCGATATAGGCGATCCTTGTTCCAGGCGTGCTATTCAAGGCACCCATTATTGATATGACTATGTCGTTTAGGTAGCAGAAACCCTCCGCATGGTCGGGCATGGCATGGTGAAACCCGCCTAGAGGGTTAAACGCGACCAAGGCATCACCATTAATAATATGTTGCATGGCCATATACGTTCCACCCACGGCCCGCAAAGACCACTCATAGACCCCCGAAATAATAGGATTATCCTTGGTGCCCAGGCCCCGCTCTAGCATATCGAGAATCTCAGCCTGTCCTTCACCTCTGCTCCCTTTCTCCAGGAGGGCAAGATAAGTCGAGTCATGAAAGAGGGTAAGGAGCTGGGGGTCAATGGGCTCGGGATCAAGGACGGTCATCCAGGGATAATTCATGATCCCGTAGCGTGTGCAGAGGTCGAAGGTCTTAATAGCCCTTTCAGGCTTAAACGGATGGTCGGAACCAAAATCGAACCGCCCCATCTCATCTGAATAGATAAAGATTGTCCCTTCGGCCTGAGGATTGCCTTTTCCTAAAGCCACCTTTTCGGAATCCATGTCTTGGCTCACCCCCAGTGGGTATGTGTCCTTGCCTGTGGCAAAGCCTACCAAATACGAGGAAATTCGGTCAACGAAAAATACCAATTTGTTAGATCTCACCCTCTATGATGGCCCGCGATTGAAGATATAAGGAAAAGGCCTGGGCCTTTATTTTTGACATCCTCGCGAAAATCGTCTAATGACAAGAAAATAAGGAGACGCTGACACATGCCCTGGATCCAAAGAATTAGCCGCCTTTCAAGATTCGAAAAAGAGGGTCTTTATCGGATTCTTATCCCCCCTTCCCTTTACCATCGCTTTGGAATTAACCCCCTTTCCTTGTGTGACGAAAAAGACAACCGGGTAGTGCGATTCTTTTGTCCACGAGGTGACAGCACCTGCCTGGTCGAGATCAAGCTCGGGGTCATGGAAGACCCACTCTATTCTATCCAGCTTTCAGATACAAATGACATGACCCAAATCGACTGGGACTTTATCATAGTTAACGATCCCGCATCCCCAAAGTTCGACACACATACTGATCAGGAGGGAAGAGACACCCTGTTTGGCTGGGCCTCAAGGAACATTGCCGAGGAGGAAAGGGCCATGGAGACGGGGCTCTTCCCAGGCCAGGCGAGAAAGGGCCTGGGTTTGACTCGTGAAGCAATCTATGTACTCGAGTTTTTTTGCCAGATCCTGGATATCAAGAGCATACGTCTTGAGGCATTGTTTTATCATAACGCTATTACATATGAGAGACTCGGCTTCAGTTATTTCACATGGTATCGCCAGATGAAAAGGATCCATGAACTGTTTCAGCCGGGAGGAAAACTCTTTGACAAGCTGGATGAAAGCACGCCATTTTACAGGCCCGAGTTTGCACACACCGTGAGAGGGCGTAGCTGGGCCATCCATAGCGGCATTCTCTCAGAGATAGATGACGATCTACTTGATGAAGGCTGGGTTTCCCCCGTGATGTACAGGATGGTGGGAAGGCCCAGAGGAATGGTCACATTCCCCGATCCTGTCTATTGATCCTTTTCCAAAGACTCCCAACTCATATATTGAAATTGGGCTTTACTTCTAAGAGAGGTCTGTGCTCTAATAAAATTGCAGAACAAGGCACCGTATTAATCTCATCTGGAAGCAAAGAAATGTTCCTACCTCTCTTCCGCGATTGGTCTATCCGAGCAAAGCTTATTAGCGTGACCCTTTTTGTGGTCTTGCTTCCCCTCCTGTGTGTGGCATACCTCTCTATAGATCGCTTTGGGAAGGCACTTAAAGGTGCAGCAGAGGATGATCTGGACCGTCTCGTCAAAAATATCTATTCCATGTGCAAGGTCCAGCAGAAAATGGTCCAGATACAGCTGACCTCGGACTTGAATGTGGCCAAGGAACTCCTTTACCGTCACGGTCGCGAAATCCAGATTGCGCCGGGTGAATTGCTCCGCATTAATGCGGTTGACCAGGTCACCAAGGAGAAGCATCCGGTTTTGGTTACTCCCTGGAGGGTTGGAGATATTTCATTAACCTCGGGCAATTATTTTGTGGATGAGGTCCAAAGACTTGTGGGGGGCACCTGTACCATCTTTCAAAGAATTGAGGGAAATCGTCTCGTTCGCATCTCCACCAACGTCATAGGGAAGAGGGGTAAAAGGGCCACTGGGACATTCATCTCCGCAAAAAGCCCCGTAACACAGGCCATTTTGGCCGGACATTCCTACAGAGGGCGGGCCTATGTAGGGGATGACTGGTATATAACGGCCTATGAGCCCATCACGAACCATAACGGGACCGTCATTGGGGCACTTAGCGTGGGAGTGAAGGATCCAGGTGCCCACTCACTAAAGGAAGAGATAAAAAAAATCAAGGTCGGAGATACCGGCTATGTTTATGTCATAGACAGCAAAGGCATACTCAAGATCCACCCGGTCAAGGAAGGGGAAAATATCATAGACTCGAAAGATTCGTCAGGGGTAAAATATATACGCAACATGATTACGGATGCCTTGGCCCTCGGCGGCGGTAAGGTGGGCACCATCCGTTACCCCTGGATTAATCGCGAGCTGGGAGAAAAAAGTCCCAGGCAGAAGATCACCAAGTATACCTACTTCAGGCCATGGGACTGGATAGTAGCGGCGGGTACCTATGAACAGGAGATCTATCAATCCCTGTACGAGACTGAGCGATTTATCTTGGTCGTTGTCCTAGTCAGCCTGGGCCTGATTTTTTTCCTGACCATCACCTTTTCAAAGGTCCTGACCAGGCCTATTCAGGAACTAACAGAGATAACGAAAAAGATGGTCGGTGGAGACCTCTCGCAGAGAGTCCCTGTCCGTAGTTCAGATGAAATAGGAGTGCTGGGACTCTCCTTCAACCGAATGATTGGTCAGATACATCATTACACCTCAAATCTGGAAAAGATTGTCGAGGCTAGGACGCGGGAATTGAAGGAGTCAAGGGAAAAATATCGTGATCTTTCCCGATTCCTGAACAGTATTCTTGATAGCGCCACTGAATATGCCATTATGGCGCTGGACTTTTACGGAAAGATAATAGAATTCAACAGGGGTGCTGAGAGGCTTTTTGGATGGAAAAAGGAGGAAATTCTTAACAAGGAGAATATCGGTATTACCCTCCTCCCCGAGGATAAAGATAAAGGCATTCAAAAAGAGATGTCAAAAAAGACCAGGGCCGAGGGCCTTTGTGAACTCGAAATGATTCGTGTGAGAAAAAACGGCGAGCGCTTCCCGGCCTATAGCACGATTACGGCCATTACGGATCCCTCTGGAGAGGCAACAGGATTTGTGGAAATAGTTCGTGATCTGACCAGGAGAAAAACTCTTGAAAGAGAATTGCGAGAGACCAAAGAATTTCTTGAGAATATTATGCAGAGTTCTGTTGATGGGATTATAACCACGGATCTCAAGGGGAAGATTACATACCTGAACCGCGCCATGGAGGAAATGCTTGAATACCGGCGAGACGAGGTGTTAGGGGAACACATTTCCCAATTGTACGTCAGGGGCATCCAACAGGCCAAGGATATCATGGGCCTCCTTCGTGTTGTAGAGAGGGCCGAGAACTATGAATTGGAGGTAAGGAGGAAAGACGGGGGAGACCTGGCAATCATGACCTCGCTCTTCCTGCTCCGGGATGAGGATAGCCAGCTCATCGGTACGGCTGGGATCTTTAAGGACATTACAGAACAGAAACTTTTGGAGGCCAAGCTAAAGGCCACCCAGGCCCATCTCGTTGAGGCCTCAAAGATGAGGGCCCTTGGGGAACTCGTTGCAGGAGTCGCCCACGAACTAAACAATCCACTAATGGCCTCACAGACTATCCTGCATGTGATATTGAAGAACCTGGATAAAGACTCAGCCGAACGGGAGAGATTGGAGCTCATTCGTAAATGCAATGACCGAATTGAGAAAATTGTTGATCACTTGAGGGAGTTTTCGAGGCAGACCAAACCCGAGTTTCATGAGCTGGACATAAACCTCCCCTTAAAAAATGCCCTTATGATCACGGGGCAGCAACTCCTGAACCACAACATATCAGTCATCCAAAGGCTCTCTGAGGGTCTGCCGAGGATTCAGGGCGACACCAATCAGCTCGAACAGGTCTTCCTCAACCTGATTTCCAATGCCAGGGATGCCATGGATGCAGTATCCGGCCCAAAGAAATTGACCATCAGCTCAAATGTGAGTGAGGGCGAGGACGTGCCCTCGGTGATAGTGTCCATAATGGATACGGGAGAGGGAATACCTGAGGAAAACCTGGACAAAATCCTCGAACCCTTTTTCAGTACCAAACCGGTGGGGAAAGGTACGGGCCTGGGCCTTTCTCTTTGTTTCGGCATCATTGAGGCCCATGGGGGAAAGCTTGAATTCGAGAGTTCGCTTGGTAAGGGAACAGAGGCAAAGATCTTCGTCCCAGTTATATCATCGGGAAAGGAGTAATATAGATGGCAAAACGTATCCTAATAGTCGATGATGATGAAATGGTCCTTATTGCCGTCAACGAGCTTTTGAGGCAGGAGGGCTACGAGGTCCATACCGTTTCCAGTGGGTCAGAGGCCTTGAAGAAACTCGGCAACAACGAATTCGATCTCATGATCCTGGATGTCATCATGCCTGAGATGAATGGCTTTGAACTTTGCAAGACGATCCGGGAGATGGAAGGCTGTCGTGAGACGCCGATAGTATTCCTGACGGCCAAGAGTCAAGAAAAAGACAGGGCACAGGGGATCGAGGCAGGGGCCAACCTCTTTCTTTCGAAACCGATCTCCCCCGACAGGCTTCTTCGGATCGTATCGGATACCATAGGCTGACGTAATACGTAAGCCTTGGTAGTGCGGGCAACTGATCACCGCATGAGTGCCAAGGAGTTGAATAAATCGTCGAAAACCCCATTTGCTTCCATAAGTCGAGAAAAATGGCCGACCTTGGTTTCATCCGCAGGCGAAAGGCGTGAAGGGATCTTTTCCAGGCGCTCAAGGGCGGCAAAGGTGTCATCTTTTATGAGAATGAGGGGAACCCCCGCCTTCCTGGCCAAATCCAAGACCTGAGGAACCGGATTTCTGCCACCCGTTAGAATAATGCCTGCAATGGACCGCCTGTCTTCACTATTTTCGATTTCCGCGTCAGGGCCAAAAGGCTCCAAAAGAATTATCTTGTTGTATACCCTTTTGAATATAAGCAGCTCGCCTTTCAGCTCTGCTGATCCTACTGTCATTCCTCCCACAAGCCGCCCAAGGAGACCTTCATCCCCCCAAAGGACCTTCCCGTCCAGAATCTCCTGTATCTCTCTAATGGTTTGGAAAGAAAGAACAGGGTCTTCAGGCATTACAGTGGGAGTTGGGACACCTTTCTGGATAAGTGCAGGGATCAAATGGTTTCTCAATTCTTCAACTCGTTCCGGGGGCACCCTGTTGAGGATGATTCCCTTGATCCTCCCTTTGAGGAGTGAACTAAGAGATAGGATGGAATAGATTGACCGGGAGGTGCTCCGATAGCGGTTTACAAGGATGACGTCGGCCTTGAGCGCTGTAATAAAGGAGACATCACTAACCGGATAGGAGGCATCATCGACAAAGATGTGCTTTGAACCCATGATAATGAGCACATCCTTCTCTTTAGCAAGTTCTTGAGCCAGAACACTGAATTCCTCCAGGATTTCTCCGGCCCCTTTCTGTCTCCACCCCTCGTCGAAATCCGGATAGGGACATATTCGGTCAAGGGGGTCGTGGAGCTTCAATACCTCTTTGAACAGGGATGCATCGCGGTCCACCCAGGCACCTTCAACGTTCACAGGATCGGTCCCAAAGGGCTTTACCAACCCTACCCTCAGGCCTCCATCCAAGAGACGCCGTGCAATGGCCCAGGTTACAAGGCTGTGCCCGGCCTGGTCTCCAGTGGAGCCAATAAAGAGAAAAGACATATGGCTTGAGAGCCTCCTTAATCCATTGCTTGGGCTTCGATCATGATATTATAGGTCCTCTACCCTGAAACATCAAAGAGAATTTCAAAATAACCTGCTCATAACTTCTCAATAAATGTGGGCTTGATCACCTGAGGGTGAATAGGAGTTACGTTAGAACTTGACATATAACCGTTTTTTCCCTACGTTCCCGAGATAGAAAAGAAACCCTCCGCCACTTGGCCGCGCCATCCGCCTGGTTACAGGAGCAGGCTTGAATCCATGAAAAAACACCGTCCAGAAGACAATTCCCCAAAGAGTTATGGCACTTACAGGAGCATATGGCATGAACTCAAGCTTATCTTCTACTGCCTAACAGCCATTCCTATCGTGGTATTTGCCTTTATCTATTTTAGGCTTGGGGCCCTTAACACTGTTCTGCCCGGTCTCCTTGTCGTCCTGGCCCTTATTCTCATACTTGAGGGATTTATCCTTTTCAGGAGGATAGCCGAACATATCGAGGGTATATCATCGACGATGACACAGGCCATAGAGGGAAGGGTCGATAGGGTCCAGGGCTCGGGAGAGACAAAAGAACTGGTAACGATAGCGAATACGTTTAACCAGACCCTCT
>Ga0307425_1000100_pt1 | contig 48479 bp, 45 predicted proteins | sample SalMarWE160330MG_FD_202152 | JGI IMG/M metagenome (GOLD analysis project Ga0307425, IMG submission 202152) | Salt marsh sediment microbial communities from the Plum Island Ecosystem LTER, Massachusetts, United States - WE1603-30 | ecosystem: Environmental > Aquatic > Marine > Intertidal zone >... | reverse complement strand
TTTGTTTTTACAAATTTGATTTTACTTGGCTATTGTGCCAATTTGGCATATGTGATACATGGAAATGAGGTCATCGCATCATTTGAGATAAAACTATGCTGTTTTGGCATAGTCCTTTTTGGAATAGTATCGCTTCGCCCTTTAAAATAATATATGACGATGAGGTAAGGAGAGAAAACCAATATGGACAATAAAATCATTGTCATTGATGACGATCTCGACTTTCTTGAAATCTTAAAGGGATATCTTTTGAATTCGGGTTTTAAACATATTCGTACGGAAGATAACCCGTTAAATGTCGCATCCCTATTTGAAAAAGGAGAAGATTTCGATATTGCCTTGATCGATATGACCATGCCGGACATAGACGGACTCGATCTTCTTGAAATCATTAAAAATATAAGCCCGAGAACCGAGTGTATTATGGTCACCGCCGTTAACGAAGCCCGAATTGCCGTAGAATGTCTGAAAAAAGGGGCATATGATTATCTCTTGAAGCCGGTGTCTCAGGAAGATCTCATTTTTTCAATGAATCGGACGTTAGAAAAAAAGCGACTTATGGATATTCTGGATATCGGAAAAAGTCCGACCCTGCCCCAACTTAAAAATGCCGAACCTTTTAAACCAATTCTTACACAATCTCCAAAAGTATTAAGAATTTTAAAGGAAGCGGAGCTTCACGCCGGAAGTGATGTTCCGCTTTTAATTACCGGTGAAAGCGGAACCGGCAAAGAGCTCCTTGCATTTGCCATTCATGCAGCCAGCCCCAGATCGCGTTTTCCCTTTACGCCGGTCAACATGGCTTCACTCACCGGCAGCCTGTTCGAAGCTGAATTTTTCGGCCACACCAAAGGCGCGTTTACAGGTGCTCAAGACAACCGTACCGGTTATCTGGAATATAGCCATCATGGAACCCTTTTTCTGGATGAAATCGGCAACCTGGTACCTGAACTTCAGGGGAAATTGTTGCGCGTTTTACAGGATGGAGAATACTTTAAATTGGGAATGAGCAATCAGCAAAAAGCAGATGTTCGATTCATCGCAGCCACCAATGAGAACCTGGAACAACTCATGGCCAAAAAGGCGTTTCGCAAAGATTTATATTACCGCATCAGGGGCGGATGGCTTCATCTGCCGCCTTTGAGGGAAAGAAAAGAGGATATTTTACTTCTGGCAGATAAATTTATAAAAGATTACACGAAAAAAGATGCAGCCATTAATGAAGACGCCAGATGCTTGCTCATGGAATATGACTATCCCGGAAATATTCGGGAACTCAAGTCGATCCTTCAGTCGACAGTGAACCTGGCACAGGGAAGACCCATTTCATCCGATGTCCTCCCTGCACATTTAAAACAGCACAAATCCATATCAAAATGTCTGACCCCTTCGACATCCGAGCAAATTGCGCCCTTAGCACAAATCGAAAAAGCTCATATTATCGATATCTATAAACGGACAGGCCGAAACAAATCCCGGTCGGCAAGACTTCTTGGCATCGGCTTGAACACTCTTCGACGAAAGCTCAAAACCTACGGGATCAGTTAAGGAGGATTTTACAACGTGACGGATATATTCATGTGGGCACGATTCGGTTTACTGGCCGTCAGTGCGTTGCTGTTGATTGTCGTACTGATACGGATGAGATCAAATGGGGCTTTTAAAATTGAACAGGCGGTCCGCGATGAACTGCGTTTCGGTCGCGAAGAATCCGCAAAAGGCGCAAGGGATCTGAGAGAAGAAGTATCTGCAAGTCAAAAGAATATCGTGGACACCATGGTAAAAACCATCGGTGAAATGGGTAAATCACAAAATGATCAACTTGAATCCATTGCCAAACGCATTCAGGAACTGACCGAATCGAATACAGCAGGCATCGAGAAACTTCGAAGCACCATTGACACACAGCTAAAATATCTGCAGCAAAGTAATGAAAAGAAGCTCGATCAAATGCGGGAAACGGTGGACGAAAAACTTCAAAGTACTCTTGAAAAACGACTTGGAGAATCCTTCAAGCTTGTCAGTGAACGCCTTGAGGCTGTTCAGCATGGCTTGGGAGAGATGCAGAATCTTGCCACAGGGGTGGGTGATTTAAAGAGAGTTCTCACAAACGTTAAAGCACGGGGCACCTGGGGAGAAGTCCAACTCGGTGCACTTTTAGAACAAATATTGACCCCGGATCAATATGATAAAAATGTAAATATTAAAGCCGGTTCACAAGAGAGTGTGGAATATGCCATCCGGCTGCCCGGAAAAGACGATTTTTTCGAATCCTGTGTTTGGATGCCCATTGACTCAAAATTTCCCCAGGAAGATTATCTGCGACTTGTGGAAGCTGCCGATGCTGCCGACGTCGATGCCGTACAACGGGCCACGGCCGCCCTCATCCGCTCTGTTCACAATTCTGCAAAAGAGATTCGTGACAAATATATCGAACCCCCGAAAACCACTGACTTTGCCATCATGTTTTTGCCGACAGAGGGGCTTTATGCAGAAGTCCTTCGGCAGCCGGGTCAGGTAGAAAAAATTCAGCAGGATTATCGGATTGTGATCGCAGGACCCACCTCGCTATCGGCAATTTTGAGCAGTTTGCGAATCGGTTTCCGTACATTGGCCATAGAAAAGCGGTCCAGTGAAGTCTGGAAGGTCCTTGCAGCGGTCAAGACAGAATTTGGAAAATTCGGAGATGTTTTAAACAAGGTCAAAAGGCAGTTGAATACCGCTTCGAATACCATTGATCAAACCGATGTCAGAACCCGTGCCATGGAACGCAAGCTGCGGGAGGTGGAGGAGCTGCCGCTGGAATCAACTGTAAAAATTCTGGAATTGCCCGACGATGATGCAAAAGAACCTTATAATGAAAATTAGTTTCTGTTCAACCATCAACCTGATAAAGTTTTATAGAGCAACACGATCAATGATATAACGACACTTGAGATAAACAACAATCCTTCATAAGAGGTCCAGGCTTCATACCGGGTCTTCCCTTTATTCCGAGCGGTTATATATTTAGAAAGAAAACCCAAACCCATCACCAACCAGAATATTAATAGCGTTACAACGATCGTGGGTGTGTTCATCTCCGGCAATGTTCCTTTATTAAACTTATCTAAATGTATGCAGATTCGTTCACGTTAATATAGAATGGATGTGTTTTCAAGGGTATTATAGAAACGTTTTATAGATAGTGGCCATAATACTCAACAAAGCGGATGAATTGAGTGAATAGGCCAGGATAGACGCATTTGATTTCGGTGCAGCGAAGCGACGGCGTGTTTCTCTTGGAAACCGACTGACTGTTTGAAGGGCTTTAGCACGCGTTAGCCCGAACCGAATGAAATAGTGACTAAAACAATGAATGGGATAATTTAACGATAAATTGTTCTAAATAACTCCGGTACGGCTCGGGCTTACGGGTGCTTAAGCCCAGGTTTCAGTTGGTTGAAAAGAGATATACGCCGTCGTGGAGCGTTCCCCTGTGATTGGGACTCAAATGCGTTTGCCCAGGTGAATAGGAAACACCGTATTGAAATCTATCCGAAAACATTGTAATCTAAACCGAGCAGACCGGAAAATGGCAACGTGAATAAAACCCAAAAAAGGTCAAAAAATGATTCCATATCATCCGGCGTTCTCTTATCTGTTTCGTGTTCCTCCTGAAAATCAAGAGCATGAAATGCCAGTCGGTGTGGTTGAAGACGAAACCGAAGAGGAAATCCTGGAGCAAGAGGAATATATTCGCTGCCGCCAATGCCGGAACATCCTCGCAAGTCCTGATGACCGCATCAGCGTCCAGGGATCTCACCAGCATACGTTTGCCAATCCGCACGGCATCGTTTTTGAAATCGGATGTTTTGCCGCCGTTAAAGGATGCGGCCATGTGGGTCCTCCGTCAGATGAATTTAGCTGGTTTGCAGGGTATAGCTGGCGGGTGGCCGTTTGTCTCATGTGTCTTACCCATCTAGGCTGGTTCTTCTCGTCTGCTGGAAAGGAAAGTTTTCACGGATTGATCCTGGATCATCTGATTACCCAGTGATTCTTTCCTGACTCAACCACAGCTTTATCTGGTGTTACCTGAACAGCTTTTATTCAAATCTGAATTTCGTTTCTCTTAATAAAGGAGGCCCAACAACAGGTTTGAGAGTGTCGTATTACCCTGCCGCTCCACACACATCCCTCAAACTGGGTGTTAAGATTTCAGCTATCTCCAACATAAACGACTTACAGCAGGATATGAAACCGGCTATTCTCCAATAATCTTCACAAGAACCCGTTTACGCCGTCTACCGTCGAACTCGCCGTAGAATATCTGCTCCCAGGTTCCAAAATCCAGCCGGCCCTCTGTGATCGCCACCACCACTTCCCGGCCCATGATCTGTCTTTTCATATGCGCATCCGCATTGTCTTCCCCTACATTATGCCGGTACTGTGAAACCGGCTCATGGGGCGCCAGTTTCTCAAGCCAGATGTCGTAATCATGGTGGAGACCCGATTCATCGTCATTTATGAATACAGAGGCCGTAATGTGCATGGCGTTCACCAGCACAAGCCCCTCTTTGATGCCGCTCTCCTTGAGACAGGCATCCACCTGAGGCGTAATATTGATCAATGCGCGCCGGGTCGGCACTTCAAACCATAATTCTTTTCGATACGTTTTCATGACCTATTCCTCCGGAAATATATTGTATCAATTTCAAAATAATCGATTATTTTTCTCTTTGCAAACATTATATAATTTTAGGTTCGGATGTACACAACCAGCCAAATTTGATAATGTAATATTTTATCCCTTTAAAACAAATCGATTTCAAAGGAGCTTCAGATATGATTAAATTTTTAGCTGAAGCGGTAATGTTTTCAAAAAACTAAATTGTTACATTTTTATCAACACCGATAAAAGGCAACACGTCCATGCAAAAGAGAAAAAAATTTGTTACAGCGGTCGTATCCGATAAAGCAGGAGAAATTTTTGATCTTGATGGATATGCAGCTGTGGGAATGGCCGGTTCTTCTCTGGTCCCTTTGACACTAGATGAAACGATGAATATGCCTTTTGGGGGAGAGCTTATGTTGATCCCGGACAGGAAGCCTTTGCTGTATAACATAAAGAATCATCGAATAGAATCACTATTGGAAAATCCTTACTCTCCCGGCGAACCGATCTTTCCGGTGGCCGCATTTAATTCCCCGGGATATGTCGTCTCTCTGGTGAGTGCCTATAAAGAAAAAAAGGCCGCTGGTTTTCTCCCGCTTTTTTCTTACGGCGCCGTAGGATGGTGCAATGGTAAATTCAGAACCGCCGTCATACGGGTGGATAGAGAAAGACGCCAGGACTTACGCCTGATGAAAGTCGAAGATGTCGTTTCGGGAATCAGAAAAATTCAAAAAGAAATGCCGGAAAACCGGCTTGCAAAGCACCTTGAAAAATGCGCTATGGAATACGGCTGTCCAGCGGCCAAGAATTTTTTTTTAGGAAGATACGAGGCGCCGCTGCCGACATCCCAACATTGTAATGCACACTGCCTTGGCTGTTTGTCGCTTCAAAAAGACAGTGAAATTCCACACAGCCAGGACAGAATCGATTTCAAACCTTCTTCTAAAGAAATTGCTGAAGTGGCACTTTACCACATCCACCGCGTTAAGCGAAGCGTTGTGAGCTTTGGGCAGGGATGTGAAGGAGACCCTTTGCTGGCCGCCGATGTCATCGAGCCCGCCATAAAAGAGATACGATCCAAAACCAGGCAAGGCACCATCAACATGAATACCAACGGGAGCAAACCTAAAACGCTTAAAAGGTTGTTCGCCGAAGGTCTCGACAGCATTCGAATAAGTCTCAACAGTGTCAGAAAAAGCTGCTATGACGCCTATTTTCGGCCTTCAGGGTATACATTTGTCGATGTAATAAAAAGTATTGAGATCGCTCTTAAAAAGAAAAAATATGTGTCCATAAATTATCTCAACTGCCCCGGGTTCACGGACACACCGGAAGAAATGGAAGCCCTTATAAATTTTACTAACCAGAACCCCATAAATATGATCCAATGGCGAAATCTGAACTTTGACCCGCTAAGGTATTGGAAGGTTATGTCTGCCGCCGCTGAGCTTGGAACGCCGGTGGGAATGCATCGGGTCATCCGGCAGGTGAAAGAATCTTTTCCGGCTGTTAAACACGGCTACTTTAACCCGCCAAAGGAAATATTTTAACTTATGAAATGGATTGAAGCAAAAGTCATTTTTGATTTCAAAGACATCCCATTGGCTGTAGATCTCATATCCAGTCTGTTCCATGACCTTGACCTTAAGGGCGTGGTTATCGAAACACCGGAAATTGAATCTTCAGAAGATTTGGGAAACGATGCCGTCATACCCGAAAAACATGCGGTCATCGGTTATCTCCCCTGCGATGACCAATTGGAAAAAAAGCGAAAATTTGTTGAAGAAAGTTTATCACACCTCGAAAAAACAATGGGTATTGAATACAAAATTGTCTACTCGGATATAAATGAAGAAGATTGGTCTCAAACCTGGAAAACGTATTTTCGACCTGAGAAAATCACGGCAAATATCGTCATAAAACCCACGTGGCGGGAATATTTTCGAGAACATGATGAAATCGTAATTGAAATCGATCCGGGAATGGCCTTTGGAACCGGTACCCATCCCACAACCTGTATGTGCATTACCATGATTGAAAAATATATGAAAAGAAACCATACGTTTCTGGATATAGGAACCGGCTCGGGGATCCTTATGATTGCCGCAGCAAAGCTTGGCGCTATCAAGGTTTGGGGAACGGACAACGATCATGTCGCTGTGGATATTGCCTGCAAAAACTTAATACAAAACAAAATATCGGAATCGAGTTTTAAAATTTTAACCGACGATCTTGTTCATCAAATAACGGAACAATTTGATCTTGTTGCGGCAAATCTAACAACCAAAACGATTTTAGTCCTTCTTGAGAATGTCAAAAGGGTCCTGGTTCAAGACGGTATATTTATCTGTTCCGGCATCCTTGAAACAGATAAAAATGAGGTTTTAAAGAAAATGAAAAATCTGGATTTTGAAATCATTGAAACCCCGACCAAAGAAGAGTGGATTTCAATCGCTTGTCGTTCAAAAGGACAGTAAATAATCCTGTCCCAAAGGACCAGGCTTTGGTTTTGCCCCTAAAAGGGGCTCAAAGCCGTACAAGTTAAAAGTGTCTAAAGTGATCTAAAGTGCCTAAAGTTATGGTGTCGCTTTCAGCCGTCGTAGCCAAAGGCCACTATGGCGAAGTCGGCTCGCTCCGATGTTTTTATATAATTGACAGAATTCCTTAACTTTAGCTCACTTTAAACTCTTGTCCGCCGATGCACTGTGGCGGGTTAGTTCACTTCAAACTCTTGCCGCGATTCTTCAGGCAGAGCCAAAGAACTCTGACTCCCGCAATGCGGGACAGGCAAGGCCCATTGAAAATCCCGCTACGCGGGGAAGGACCAGGTTTTTCAGGACAAAATAAAATGAGAGGCCAATATCCCGTAAAAGCACAGGTTGTCATTATCGGCAGCGGCATTATCGGTGCCGTCATCGCCTATTACCTGACCCAAAAGGGGATCAGCGATGTGCTCGTTTTGGAGCAGGGTGAAATCGGTTCTCAAGGTGCCACCTCCGCCTGTCTGGGGGGCTTGAGAACCCAGTTTTCTACCGCCGTGAATATCCGGTTCTCGTTGATTTCACGGAAAGTATATCAACGATTCGAAGAAGAATTCGGGGTTGATCCAGGCTTCAAACCTTACGGTTATCTGTTTCTGGCAACAACCAAAAAACAGTGGAAACTTTTAAAAAACACGTCCCGCATGATGACAGATTTTGATCTTTCCGTTGAATTGCTTTCCCCGAAAGAGGTTTCCCGGCGCTGGCCGTTTATTAGGGGCGATGGTCTTTCAGGCGGATCTTATACCAAAGAAGACGGCTTTTATAATCCCATAGAAATCCTTCAGACCTATGTCAAAAAGGCCCGTCAGGGCGGCACTGTTTTCATGGAAAAAGTTGAGGTCACCGGCATCTCGATTAAAAATAACAGTGTTGTTGGTTTACAAACAAAAGATGGACACAAAATTAAAGCGGATAATGTTGTGAATGCAACTGGCCCCTGGGCCGGCCGAGTGGCCTTATTGGCCGGACTGGATTTACCCATAGGTCCTTTAAAACGCCATCTCTTTTTTACTGATACCTTTCATGAAATTCCGGATATCTTTCCCATGGTGATTGATGTTGATTCCGGTTGGTACATGAAGCGGGAGGGCAGGGGACTCATTTTGGGCGGACCCACTGGCGAGAAATCCTTCAGCAAACATGTCGATTTCGATGCCGAGGAATGGACGGCCGAAAAGTCGATACAACGCATTCCGGCTCTTGAGCGGGCAAAAATTATCCGAGGGTGGGTGGGACATTATGAAATGACGCCGGATCATCACGCGGTCATCGGTGCGTTTCCGGAACTTCATAATTTTATCTGCGCTGCCGGTTTTTCCGGCCACGGATTCCAGCACGCACCGGCAACCGGCATGATTGTTGCCGAACTCATTGCAACCGGCAAGGATGAAACCGAAGATATTTACCCTTTACGACCGACCCGCTTTAGGGAAAACGATCTGATCCATGAACCGATGACGGCATTTCGGGACTAATGCCCCGCCTTATAAGTACTAGATCTTGAAGCAGTCAAATGAAACAGCAAATTAATAAATTCGTACCTGAATTTTGCACGAGCCTGAGGCTTTCATATGCAAGGCACTTAAGGGCGAAGCCATAGTCTGGCTATTGCGAGCCCTTAATAATGCAGCAGATGAAAACCTCAGGCTCGCCCTTTAGGGTGAAAATTGATGAGAAAAAAAACATCATCCGATTTATCATTTGGGTAAAATGTATGATGCTATGATGTTGTTTAAACCTTCTTAAATTAAGGATTATAAAGATTCTCATCAATTTTCATTCAAGATTCAGGTACTAATCTTCCCTAAGTAAATGAACATTCCCAATACGAACATTTTTCAGCCCGGCCTTTTCAGCGATCGCCTTGCAGCGCAGGGCATGGGATTTGGATGTTGTGGGAAGGTCGTTGAGATAAAACTGCGGGTAAAATGCCAACAGACTGTAAGGAATCTTTGGGTTGAGGGATGAAATAAATCCAGCAATTTTTTCGACTTCAGGCTCATCCACATACCCGGGAACAAGCAGCGTGCTGGCAATGAGAAACGGTGGCTCGGGTCTTTGATCTGTCCACTTGGCTAACATTCGAAAATTATCCAACGTCTTTTGGTTTGTTACGCCGCAAAGTGAAAGATGAATGCCTTCATCCCAAGCCTTTAGATCAAACTTTATACAACCTCCGGACTTTAAAGACAGATCCGTCATCATGGCAAGAAACTCCGCCTGCATCGAACCGTTGGTCTCCCAGCATATGCGCAGGATGCGATGATCAGCATTTTTAAGCGCCATTTTGGATGTTTTAATGGCATGGAGAATCTGGGGCGTGGGGTCACCGCCAAAATAGCAAATACAGTTGGTCTTTTGGTCCACCGCATGAGCGAGTTGTTTTGCAGTAAGCTTTTGAGAGTCAAACGTCTTGGTCTTAAAATGGTAGTTTTGACAGTACAGACAATTAAACCCGCAGGCATGATAGAATACGGCCAAATTCTTATAGCCGTATTCAGGACCTTTGGTGACCGCATATCTGGGATATCCGCACCCCGTACCTCCCGGGCAGACAAAATCCCCCACACAGTTGGTGGGAAGGGGATCATAATAGTAGGACAGGTTCCCCTCATGCGGTCTCCCGCCGGAAATTCGGCTGTTTTGAACTCGCCGAAGTCCGCAGAAGCCAACACTGTTTTCAGGAATTTTACAGTCATGGACACACAGACCACAGGAAATGCCGTCAGCCGCACGCGGGGGCTTTACTGGAAGCCCGTAAGCTCTACGGCTGCGATCATGAACGGCCTTGATTTGCGGCCAGACATTGTCGAAATGCGCCCGAATACAGTCAGCACAAAAGCCGATGGTATCGGATATGTTTTTTGCGCTTTTATCGCAGGAATTGCATTTACCCATAACAATCTGAATTATAATTGATGTTTCATGGGATTTCAATTACCATTAATGAATCGTCTCCAAATTGGAGATTTATAAGGGAACAAACACTCGAACCCTTGAATCTTTACCCGCTGTCTGTGTTGTGGGCTTGAACCCTGGGACCCTTTCTTTATTGGTTTGATGAATTTCCGCTTTATCTTTTTTTACATATGCCTTATGGTTTTTTCCATATACCCCATCGATTCCGTAAGGGCTGAGATATTGATGATCGATATTCAAACAACCCAACAACGATTGCAGGATCATTTAAAAATGCTGACGATCACCATCGGTGAACGGAGTGTTTTATTGCCCGGCAATCTAGAAAAGACCAGGGCCTACATCGAAAAATTCTATCAGGATATCGGTATCCCGGTGCACTGTGAGCCCTATCCGTATCGGAATTTTACAGTGTCAAATGTTGTGGCCCAAGTTTCTTTTTGTGAAAACCCCACGAAATATTATCTTGTTGGTGCCCATTATGATTCAGTGGCCGGAACCGTGGGTGCCGACGACAATGCCAGTGCCGTTGCGGTTCAATTGGAGACGGCCCGACATTTGATGATGCTGAAATATCACCACAAGTTGGATCTGGCAGTAAAGTTCGTCTCGTTCCCCCTCGAAGAACCGCCGACGTTCGGCACCCGGCACATGGGGAGCAGTGTTTACGCTTACAATGCCTGGAAATCAAACGAACAGATCGACGGCATGATCTGCCTGGAGATGGTTGGTTATACCTGTCATGATGAGGGCTGCCAGGATTATCCGTTTCCTTTGATGTTTTTCGACTACCCCAAACAGGGAAACTTTATCGGTATTGTCGGTGATTTTAAATCCAGAAAATTTACAAATGATTTATTTGAGGCGTTTGGCGAAAATCCGAACCTTCCAGTGGTCAAACTTTCAGTTCCTGCAGGCGGATTCATGCTTCCTTCTGTTCGACTCAGCGATCATTCTTCCTTCTGGCACAGAGGTTATAAAGCCGTCATGGTAACCGATACGGCCTTTTATCGAAACCCCCATTATCACCGGGTCTCGGACACCATGGAAAAACTAGACTATGCCTTCATGGCCCAACTGGTAAAAAGCTTGCTTCTATATTTTTGTTCCCATGCCAAATCATAAAATATCACACCTGAATCCTGCATGAAAATTGCTGAGAAAAAAGAACGTCATCCGACCTTTCCGCTCGTGCCTCGCAAATACAGGTGGGTATACGGTTTGAGTAAAATTGTGATGCTATGATGTTGTTTAAACCCGCTTCAATAAAGGACTATAAAGATTTTCATCAATTTTCAGGAAAGATTCGGGCAATAAAATGATGCTTATTAGGCAGCGGATACCTCGATCACCAGTGGATTTAAGCATTTTTTCATTTTTTTACCACAAATACTGCAATAAATGCATTTTAAGTATTGACTTTCTTTTTTTGTTGCTGCATCTTCAAAGCAAGGATTATTAGGCATGAACAATAATAAACAAAGGGAGGAAACAAATGACAAAAGCTGAATTGGTCGACAAGATGGCTAAAGATGCTGGCATTTCAAAGGTTGCAGCTAAAGCGGCATTGGAATCATTTCTTGACGGTATTACAACAGGTCTGAAGAAAAGAAACAGCAGAGTAACTTTAGTCGGTTTTGGAACATTCAAAAAGGTCTATCGAAAAACCCGAATGGGACGCAATCCTCAGACAGGTGAAAAAATCAAGATTAAGGGCAGAAATGCCGTTACTTTTAAAGCGGGGAAAAATCTTCAATAGAAAATTTTCAGCAGTATTATTATCATTTTTTCAGGGCAAATCCATTTTACAGGATTTGCCCTTTTTTTGTCGGTCTTTAGAAAGCGGTAGCGTGCGAACTGTTGTACCCAAAGCTTTCACACAATCCCTTGCTCTATCCGGACAAGTTCCGGGCGTTAAGGGCCCCAGTAACCCACAAAGCCTTCGGCCAAAAGACGGGCAGCACTGGTCTTGTCTAAAGTGATCACCAGCGACAGCATAAGGGCGACCACGGCAGGATTGCTGAAACCGGACAGGGCTTCGAAGGCATACACCTTGCAACCAGCAGCACAATAATCGCTGCCAAGATCGCCAAAACCACAATAATTTCCGATGACATCAGATTCTAAATCGCGGGTTGCTTTATTCATACGGTATATAAAAAAATTCTTAGGCGTTTTTTTCGGGTTTTGTTCCAATCGAGTTTGCAGAATAGTAATGGAAGTTCAACAAATTTAAGTTCATGGACGGAGCACGAATGGTATGATATGAAAGCAAGATACAACTAATGGATCGAAATAATGCTTAGGAGGAAAAATGGACAAACCCGTACTGATAAAAAACATTACATTCTCAGAACCCCATAACCTCGATGAATTGGTTGCATATGAAGATGGACGAGTGGTTAGCAGGACATTTTCTCAAAATTCATCCCTTAGTTTAACGCTGTTTTCATTTGACCAAGGAGAGGGGGTTAGCACACACACGGCCCCAGGAGATGCAATGGTGCAAATCCTGGATGGTGAGGCGCTTGTTAACATTGATGGAAAAGAAATGACAGTTGGTAAAGGACAGGTCGTGGTTATGCCGGCGGACATTCCCCATTCCGTCACTGCTGTAAAACGGTTTAAAATGCTCTTGACCGTGGTAAAAAGGCCTAAACAGATCGAACCCAAGTAACAATCTACCATCCATTGATACAACCAAGGAGAATGACAAAATGTCACAAATAGCACCGGAATCCCGTAATGAAATGGCACACGCCGAAGAAAAGTACATAAAGAAACTTGAAACGGAAGAAAAGGCGGGGAACAGGGATGGCATGGCGGATGCCTACGGTAACCTCGGAACGATTTATCTAACACTTGGCCATCTGGATCAAGCCGAAGAGATGTTTAAAAAATGCTTGAAATTGGAAGAAGCGCTGGCGGACAAAGAAGGTATGGCATCGGATTACGGATACCTGGGCACCATTTACCAAATGCGAAACGACTTGGAACAAGCTGAACTCATGTACAATAAAGGTTTGAAGCTTTTTGAGGCCATCGGATCTGAACGTATGATAGAAGTAATGAGGACAATGCTGACAAACTTAAAAATGAAGAAAAAACAGGGTGAATAATTACACAAGTTTCGCACCCTTAATTTTAATCAGCGCCAATACAGCGAAACTGGCTGAGATTTTTTTATGATCACTTTATTTAAACATTGTGTCAAAGCACTTTTATACGGAATCATCGGTGGATGCGTTGTGCTTGTTATCATATTCGTGCTGTTTCTTGAAAACCGGCCTGAACTCAAGGTATGGCATGAGGTCAAGCTTAATAATGAATTCACTGCAAACAGTCCGGCGAAAAGCTTTGAAGACTATCTTGCGATAGAGGATCAACTCTTCGTTCAGCTTTATGAGCGCGTCTATAAGCGTATTGCATCCGAAGATCGTCGCCATATCAACCGCTACCACCGAAACAGCCTGTCGGATCCCGGTCGATGGTCTTTTAACTGGAACCGCACATTCGAATTTTCAACGGACGTGCCCCGCGCGGGTGTATTGCTGTTGCACGGCATGTCTGACTCGCCCTACAGCATGCGCATTCTTGGAAAGCGCATGCATAGCGCAGGTGCCTGGGTAATTGGTCTTCGGCTACCGGGACACGGTACCGCACCGTCGGGGCTGGTTCGCGTTAAATGGGAAGATATGTCTGCAGCAGTACGGCTGGCCGTTCTCCATCTGCGTGAAAAGGTGGGTGAATCACCGCTCTTTCTCGTGGGGTATTCCAACGGCGGCGCTCTGGCCGTTAACTATGCCCTTTCGATGCTGGAAGATTCCACTTTGCCCCAGGTTTCTGGGCTGGTGCTGATTTCACCCTCAATCGGAGTGACCCCAGTGGCAGCTTTGGCTAAGTGGCAGGAAAGACTTGGTCGTCTTGTCGGCCTTAACAAACTGGCATGGAACAGTATTCTGCCCGAATATGCTCCCTTCAAGTACAATTCGTTTGCTGTAAACGCCGGCAACCAGGTTTACCGCATTACCAATGAAATTCGATCAAGACTTGAAGCACTTGGCGCAGCCAGAAAGTTAAATCGATTTCCACCGACTCTCGCCTTCCAGTCGGTTGTCGATGCAACAGTATCGACCCAGGCAGTGTCTAACGGACTTTTCAAGAAACTGCCGGTCAATGGGCACGAACTGGTGCTCTTTGACATTAACCGCGTTCCCGAGGTGGAGCAGATACTCATAAAAGATCCCAAGACAGCTATTGACGCCATGTTCCAAGATTTAAATCTGCCATTCACTTTCAGCCTCGTGACCAACGCAAGCAAGAAGAGTTATGACATGATCGTGCGTCAAAAACAGGCTGAAAACTCCAAGATTAACGAAACATCACTCGACTTGAAATGGCCCCAAGGTCTTTACTCTCTTTCACACGTTGCGCTGCCGTTTCCCATAAATGATCCGCTTTACGGCAAATTTAAGCCGGGTAACAGCACAGTGATCTATCTTGGGAATGCGGATCTTCGCGGAGAGCGAGGAGTGCTTCAAATACCGGCCGAAGATATGCTTCGACTCCGCTGGAATCCATTCTATCCCTATTTGGAGAAACGCGCACTTGAATTCGTTCGTCTGGGTAATCCATGAAAATCCTGGTTAGGGGATACAGTACTAACAAATAATTTTGAGTTTTTGGCCAATTGAATCTCAATTATAAAAATTGGTCATCCCACATTGTGGTACTTAACCATTTGAATTGATTTACAATGCTGTGTAAATAATGTAATAGTTTTTTGTGTAATTTACCCCACAATTACATAGTTTTTGATGTGATTAAAAATGGCCGCCCCACCTTTCTAGTCGATATAACTATTCAATATATTTAACATCCTTATCATTTCAAATATATCCATTTGTTATAGCATAATTTTTGCATGGGGTAATCGGTTAAGCTTATTCAAAGCCCCAAAAAACCAATTTCCAAGCCATTGAATGACGGTAAACTAGAGGTTGAAGGGAAAAATTATGATTAAATTTGGGCCGACGTCCGGAGAAACAAGAGCAATGTCAGATGACGACATTTTTTTATCACGCTTGAAACTTCTTATTATCATGGCCAAGGCTTTTTTAAGAAATTGTCCCATTGGAAAGTATCGAAAATCTGCCATCATCGAAAATGCTCACCACGTTTTTTATCGTTCCCTAATAATGGCCAGCAAAACAGCCTTTTTCAAGAACCAAGATTTTAAAAAGCGATTGAGTATTACTTCCGAGGGTGAGACAGAAGAAGAGTATGTGTTTCATCAAAGAGTTCAGCTTCTTTCAGTTATGGCAAAAGCTCTGGCTGAAAATCGCCTGACCGGAAATTTCAGGAAAAAGGCCCTTCAAGAAAATTTGGATAAAATCTGTGAGACACTGTTATTCAGCTTTCACGTTAAAGATGTGGAGTTTCTTAAAGTAGCTTAGTTAGTGTCCATCAAATATTCTGGATCTTCTTTAGTACGTGGAAACACCCCTATATTTCCGAGTCGGATATTCTTCAGTCCGGTTGCCTAAACCACACTAGCCTCGACCAGACAGTCCCCTTGAGAAACCCCCTGTTCTTTTAACCTGCAAATATTGGAATTCGATATCACAGCAATTTTAAGGCCTCAAAAACCTGCCATCTAAAGCAGGGATAACAATCAAGGGCAGTTACCGATTTGTCGGAGGTATTACAACTTTATTGCGAGACTATCGAAAAAGTCCAAATTTATCCATTTTACCAAATTGCATGCAATGAAATCAATTTGTTACGAACTTTAAAAATACAGATTTAGGGATTTTCGACAGTCTTTTCAGGTATTCGTAACGTTCATTATAAGTAGCGAATGAAAGACGGCGGGGCCTTTGCTTCGCAAAAGGCGCGACGGATAAGGCCATCCTATTTCATGATGTTGTTATGCATTACACGAATCCAAGGAAACCCATATTAAAACGGTTTTCAACAATTATTCCCTTTTATTACTTCGGCTTACCCTGAAGAATTGTGAAAATGGCACCAGCCCACAATACTATGGCAAAAACAATGCTGACCAATACTGCGGCACTGCCGAGATCTTTTGCTCGTTTAGCAAGGCCATGATATTCTGGAGACGCTATATCTACAACCGACTCAATTGCTGAATTCAGCAGCTCTACGACAAGTACAGATGTCGTTGCAAAAAAGAGTAGCCCTTTCCAAAAAAGAGATAGAGGCAAAAACAGGAGAACAACCAATAGAACGACTACTATGCTTGCCTCCTGACGAAATGCTGCTTCATTAGAAATTGCTAAACGTAGACCATTCAGGGAATAGAAGACGGCGGCCCAAATTCTAGCAATGCCAGTTTTTGTCGTTAGTTTGCGATTCATATTTTAAAGATACATATTGTTCGAGCTAACCGGCGTCCTTTAGGACATCCGGTTCAACGTCTTGATATATAATTTTCATGTTTCCACTTGTTAATTCCTAACTTGTAAAAATAGCTTGCACTTTGATAATAAGCTATGGCATCAAGTTTATCCTCTTCAACACAATCAATTTCTTTATATTCAACATCATGAAGGCCCTGATGAACTATTTTATATTCGTGAAGAATTTTATTTGGTTCCAATATAACAAGCCTATCATTTCTTAAAAAACCTAATTTTTCATAAGTTCCAATAAATGCTCTTTCACTGAAGTTTTCGTCAAGTATATCTTCGCCATAAAATTTACTTTCATAACTCCAATTCATGATAGAAAAAAGAGTGGGCATAAGATCAATTTGGGACGACAACTTACTTACAATAAGTGGTTTTATAATACCTGGTCCGTAAATAAAGAGGGGTATTTTATATCGCCAAGCAGGCAATGAAGTTTCTCCGGCACTTCCTCCATTATGATCCGCCACGATAATGAAGATGGTATTTTTAAACCAAGGTTTAGATGCGGCATCGCCTAAAAATTTATGGATTGCATAATCTGTATATTTAACGCTTCCCGATCTTCCCGTATGCGAGGGTATGTCTATCTTACCCTCTGGATATGTGTATGGTCTATGGTTCGAAGTGGTCATGATGTAATTAAAGAATGGTTTATTTTTTTGAAAAGATTTATCTGATTCTTTTAATACCTTGTTAAACAAATCCTCGTCGCACACCCCCCACACATTAGAAAATGTTATTTCGTCACTATTCATATCAGTTCTATCCACCGTCACGAATCCATTGTGTGAAAAAAAATCATTCATGTTGTCAAAATAACCATATCCGGCATAAATGAATTTGTTTTCATAGCCTTTTTCTTTGAATATAAACCCTGCTGAAAACATATCGTGACTATCTGGCCTTTTGATTATACTTCTACCTGGTGTCGGTGGAACTGACAGAGCTACTGCCTCCATTCCTCTATCCGTTCTTGTTCCTGTTGCGTAAAAGTTATCAAAAAACAGCGAACGCTTGGCCAAATTATCAAGATTAGGAGTCCATCCTCTGTCGTCGCCAAATGCCCCCATATATTCAGCACTAAGGCTTTCAACCATAATCAGCATAACATTATATTTAAGTTCTTCCCCTGCTTTTTTTATGAACCGTGAATAGTTGCTATCGAATTTGTATAAAGTATTTAGATGAGACATAATAGTCTCGGTGCTCTCAGTCTTATAATGCGAATCATAATCTAACATATTGTTTCTAAAAGCAGAAAATAAGGAATACAGTCCATCTTTTGACAGTTCATTGTCGAATTGGTTAGCCGAGATATTTGCCAAAGACTGTTGGTTAAATACATAAAAAAATAATATGGGCAGAAAAATAAAGCACACGCCAATTTTCAATCTTTGCAGAAAATTTTGAGAAGAATCAAATGAAGAATCAAGGATAGATGTCTTTTTATAAATAAGATAAAAAAGGCAGGAACTAATTATAAAGATTAGACCAATAAGCAACGGGATCGGATAGGATTCGAGTATATTATGTATAACCTCCTGCGTATACACAAGATAATCCACAGCAATAAAATTAAATCTTTTTCCAAATTCTTTCCAGAAAAACCACTCGGAAAAAACACTAAAGACAAGCAGATTGATCTGAACAAACAGAAAAACCCAAAATATGTATTTGTGAAATCTATTATTAAATAACTTATTAGGCATCAAGGTTAGATATACTGCCAACGGAGCTAAATAATAAATGGCCGCAATGAAATCATAAATGAATCCCACAAAAAACATTTTTACAAGCACTAATAACCCGAAATCAACCTGACCAAAAGAAGTAAACATCAAAATGATTCTGCTAATTAAAGCAAGGCTAATGAATAAAAAAATCATCAGGATTACTAAAGCAAAACGATTATTTTTTCGATATGTAAACATTTGATTTCTTTTGTATAATTATATTCATAAGTCATATCATAAAAGATGGACAAGCACCTACAGATAGAAATGTCTCATCAAAACATGAACAATATGGTGATAGAATGGATTTTCCGTTAAAAATATTGTATGTTAACATCACTTTTATGAAGAATTTATGAAGGTGGGTCGGTGCTTTCACTCAATGAAACTGAAACTCCGGTGGAGAAAAATTTGCTAAGGGAGTGAAGGTTTATAGAAACATAGTTCTTAAAAATCTGAGATATCTTGCAACTATCTATTTTCACATGAGATTGAGATGCGTCATAGAGGTGTCTCGAAAATAATGCGCATTTAATTTTTATGACAGCCCGCTCTAAAATCCTTTTTTACGCATTCCAAATTGTTGTGATATGTTCAAATTCAGGTGGCGGGTGATGATGTGATATCCAATACTGAGCTCAGATCTTGCCTTGGTTGCACTCTATTGAGATTACCTCAATTCCTATTTATCCTAAAATACGTTGGAGCTAACTGAAATCTTAACAGGCATTTCAGCAGCGAGGCTTTTCCGGGGCTGTCTGAAAGCGTAATGCTATATTCGCTTATTTCATTTTCCACAAAGTATAGGCCAGCCATTTTTCACTCGAACCCTTGAATCCTTGCCTGCCCTGTTAAATTCGTAGACCATTTAACCGGGGATCCCTGGAATCCTTTCAGGATCATCAACTAATCGGGAGATGATCCAAAAAGACTATACCTTTACTTTGTAAATGCTAATCGGTTCATTGATACCCTTAACGGTCACCGGAGGCAAGGTTTCAACATCTATTTTATCCGAGAGTTGTTGAAACGTCGTATGGCTGATAAGAATTTCGCCGCCATTTGCGATGCCCTGGAGTCTTGCGGCAATATTGACCGGCATACCTACGGAGGTATACTCCTTGATTCTCAATGAACCTAAAATGCCTGAAAACACCTTCCCCGTTGATACACCGATTCCGATTTTAAGTCTTAACCCATTTTTTTCATGAAGTTTCTTATCGATTTCCATTGCTTTTCTCTGCATGGCCATGGCCGTTTTTACGGCATGGATCGCATGATCATTCTGCGCAACAGGGGAACCGAAAACCACCATAATACTGTCACCGATATGCTTGTCAACGACACCATTATGTTTATAGACAACTTCTCCCAACGGCGCAAAATAGTCATTGTTCAAAAAAGACGCAAGTTTGTCTGGCGGAACATGCTGGGACATTTGAGTAAAACCACGAATATCGGAAAAAAGGATCGACACCTCATGAAATGATGGTTTTAAAACTCCCTGTGCCCTTTCAATCTTTTTGTAAACCTGTTCGGACACAAACTGTTTTAAACGCTTACGCACATTGATTGTACGGATTTTGGCCCTGAGTTCCACATTGTCAAACGGTTTGGTTAAAAAACCATCGATCCCGTCATTGGTCGCCTGAATCGCCGCTTCCATGGTCGTATATCCGGTAAGTATGATGCGAGTGATTTCCGGATTCATGGACCCAACTGCCGAAAGCGTTTCAAGGCCATTCAATCCGGGCATCTTATAATCTGAAATGACCGTTGCAACTTCAAAAAGATTCTCTTTGACGAACGCTATACCGATATCACCGTTTTCAGCGGTATAGGTTTCATAAGGTTCGTTTTTCAGGGCACGAACAACGGACCGTCGAATGCCTTCTTCGTCATCAATAAATAATAATTTGTCCATGGGGTTCCTTTTGCAACATTAGGGTTCACCTTATGTGCATCAAATTTCATGCCAAATTCCGCCGATTCAACATCCAGTAAAATGGTTAAAACACATTATTGCATATCGCACCCGAAAACCCTTATTTCATGGACACTTGCGATCATTATAATTTTATACGTTAAGAATTTTAATTATAGAATGCAATCGAAGGATAAAATCTAAAAATGCAGCGTGCACAAAAAACAGGGCATCCATGCACATTTTTCTGTGCATGTTAAGGTGAAAATTTTGATTTTTGATAGGGAAAGAATGTTGAGATATTTATTTCTTTGTGGTATCTAAAAACAAATGGTTATCAACACGTACTGATCCTTGCATTAAAATTTAATGACCATATCATGCACAAATCCAAGCCCGATCCAGTCATCCAACATAACTCTCTTTCAATTCAAGGAAATAAGAATGCCCGGTCATATCTTGGGATCCATCGATCGATTGGCACATATTGCCGCTAACGTGTATCTGAATAAAGCACATTTAATTCTTTAACTATTTAATAAGGTTGATGCTTTCAGATACAGAAAGGAGAAATGTCATGGCGCCACAGATTTCCTTTACAAAGTACGAAAATGAAGTCCTTCCCGATTTCAGGAAAAAACTTAACCTTGCGGAATCCACGGAAGATGTCATCAATTTTTTTGGCCAAACCATCACGGAATTAGGTAACAGTATTTTTGAGGGTAAAATCGATATTGATTATGAGGATATCACCCTTATTTTGGACCACAAACCCCATTACAAGATAAACAAAAAACTATTTAATTCGAATGAGTTCACTTCTGTCTGGAATACCTCAGATCTATCCAGAGTCCTTGGCCGCTTTGCAAAATCTGCAATGAACCGCTACAAACGCCTTGAAAAATATTCAGAAAAAACCGACACAAAAATCAGAAAATAAGTTCTTGATACCTACCTATTTAAGTGGTTGAAGATTTTTTTAAAGCTTTGAATATTAGCCCTCGACACAGAGAGCCCATGCCTCCGCTTCCAACCCGGAGGACACATCTATTGAGACCTTTGAAAAACGGATATTTTTGTTCGAGTTCAAGGAAGGCGAAAATTTTAACCAAAGGAATACTTCAAGTATTTCGAGGATTAAGATTTGAGCCTGACACAGAAATCGGGCAAAAAGGGGCGTTTTCCAAAGGTCTTCTATTTATGGATGGGCAATAGGCAACTCCACCGCATATTGATCAAGCTGCGGAATTTTATTAATTAACCCATTCTTTTTAAGAAATTTTGCGAAGCGTTGATACCGAGCCCGATCCAGTGCTCCCGGGCGAAGCGCAAAGCGGGGAAGTGTATGTTGCCACGCCAGACGATTTAGCTGATTATCCAGATCCTTTCGCCCCCGAATAAATAATCTCCAGCTTTCGTCCGGGTGATTGACCAAAAACTGGGCACCTTCTTCCAATGCATCGACGAACTTTCTGAATTTTAACGCTTTGACATCATCACGACGGGCAACCAGTATCAATTCATCATAAGAAGGAATGCCATATTCCTCGACATAAAAGGCCCGGCCCGGCCGACCTTCAATGTCCATTTGGTTCAATTCGAAATTCCGAAAAGCACCGATAACCGCGTCTGTGCTTTTCGAAAAAAGAGATGGAGACAACGAAAAATTAACATTGACCAGTTTTACAGTATCCAGAGACAGGCCCTGGCTTTCAAGCATGACCTTGAGAATAACGGTTTCAAATCCACCGATTGAATACCCCACGGTTTTACCTTTCAGTTGAGCTATATTTTTGATGTCACTATCTGCCAGCACAACAAGCGTATTTAAAGGCGTTGCAACGAGGGTTGCAATTCGAACCAGTGGTAATCCTTGATCTACATGAATATAATGCTGGGGTTGGTAGGAAACCGCAATATCCGCATTTTTGGCAGCAACAAGTTTGGGAGGATCATTCGGGTTTGAAGGAACCTGGAAGCTGACATCCAACCCCTGCCGGCTGAAGAATCCTTTTTCCAGAGCGACAAAAAGCGGTCCATGATCCGGATTGATGAACCAGTCGAGCACAACTGTAATCTTTTCTGATGCGGCTGAAGTGTTGGGACCTCCAGCCATCAAGGCTGCCACGATGAAAAATACGATAAGACATTTATGTTTCATAGGTGACTTTCCTCCTTTTTATTCCCTTCTTTTTGCCAGTAAACAATTTTGATCATTGCCCTGTCCACTAAAAAGTAAAGCGTCAGGGAAACGATACACAAAAGAGAAAGTGCCGCAAACATGATATCGATTTGCATGCGAGCATTGGCATGAAGCATATAAAACCCAAGGCCTTTACTGGATCCAACCCATTCACCTACAACAGCGCCAATGGGTGCTACGGCAGTCGCAACGCGCAAACCCGAAGCAAACGCCGGAAGCGCCGCAGGAATCCTGATATGCCGGATAATTGCCATGGGTTTCGCGTTCATCACTTGTGCAAGTTCCAGCCATTCGGGCTCGGTACTGCGCATTCCATCGTAAAACGCTGCGGTCACCGGAAAAAAAATAATCAGAACAGCCATTGCAATCTTTGAACTCATGCCGTAACCCAGCCACAGAACGAGAAGGGGAGCCAGGGCAAATACCGGAATCGCCTGACTGATAACCAGAACAGGTAACAGCCAACGTTTTACAGATCGAGACGCAATCATAACAAGCGCATTTAAAGCACCCAACAGTGTTCCAATCAGCAATCCGGCAATAATTTCCAACAAGGTTGTCATGGCATGTTCGAATAAAGGGCCTGTGTGAGACAAAGCAGCTTCAGCGACGTTTATAGGTCCGGGTAATATGTAGGCGGGAACCCCGGTCACGAGAACAATCGCCTGCCATATCAGCACCAATCCGAATAAAATGACCATGGGACGGATAAAGGTCATGAGTTGTCTCTGCCCTCCAGCCGCTTAAGTAAAGTTGCCTGCATGGAAATGATGGCCGAATCTCCGGGATTACGTGGAGGACAACCTGGCGGAATCAATGCATCGCTCACTTTTGCAGGTCTGTCGGTCATCACATATATTCTATGACCGAGACGGAGTGCCTCAAGCGGATCATGGGTCACCATCAACACGGTGGCGCCTTCAACCAGCCTTGCTGCCAAATCCTGAAGTTTGAGTCTTGTCAAGGCATCCAGTGCTGAAAACGGCTCATCCATGAGGATGACCGAACGCTCTTCCATCAGTGTTCGCAACAGCGCCACACGTTGACGAATGCCGCCGGAAAGGGATGAAGGAAGTGCATTTGCGTATTCACCCAATCCGGCATCTTCAAGCAACGACATGGCCTTTGAACGCTTTTGGGCAGTCATTTCTCCACGTAAACGTGCCCCCAGGCAGACATTTTCCTCAACGCTCAACCAGGGAAGCAAGAGATCTTTTTGAGACATCCAGGCTGTTAGTCCTTTATGACTGCTGCCGTCACTAAAATGAATTCTTCCGGAAAGTCCCTCTCGAAGGGTTCCTGAAATCAATCTGAGCAATGTAGACTTTCCACAACCACTTGGACCGATAAGACATGTCCACTGACCGCCTTTTACAGTAAAATTTAAGGAGCTGAAGATCTGCTCGCCCGAATATGCAAAGGACACCTGTTCCAATGTAACGCTCGGAGCAACCGGACGTCTCTCAAATCTTGCGTCTTTTTTCACGCTGTTATTCATGGTTCTCCGGTAATACTGTCGAAACTTTAATTAGGCGCTGAGTTGTAAATTTTATGATGTTTGTGGCAAAACTTTTTTCTTCTCGCCACAAAGACACCAAGACACTAAGAACGAATAACAAAATAAAATTCTTCGTGTCTTCTGCCTGCCCCTAGGTCCGGAAGATCGTGCTGGGGTGCCTTGGTGGCAAATATTTTCAGTTCCGCCTTGTCCGGGTTAAGGTTGGCGTTAAATGCCGGTGAGCGGGAAGGAAGGTTAACGATGAGATGGTATCAGCTTTCCTACGCCGGCATGATCCGGATCAGGTTCCAGGGGTCGAGGCTTCAAGCCTCCTCTCAGCTGATTTGCATCGGCTCCCCCAGTGACGTATTGTTTGATTGCTAACACGAGCGACCTCGTTTGTCAAATAACTGAGCCCTCGGGGAGTTTCTCTCCTAAAGCCTTGAGGACTAGCGGAATGGATGATTTTTTTTAAGCGGGTGCTATTTGAGTGACTTAGGGATCGTTCTTGTTGGGTCGAAGCTTAAAGCGAAGCCCAAAGAAAAAACAGGCGCATGCCGAAATCACCTTTTTAAAAGAAATGGCAGACCGTGTGGCGAACCTATTGATTTTTCAAAGATAGGTTCCTGCTCTTTCTTTACGAGCCCTTGCCACGAGTTTTATCCGCCTTGGGCGTGATCACGCGTTTTAAAAAAAGATTATCCATGTAGCGACGATTTAGAGAAACACGCCGTCGCTACGCTGCGCCACAATCAAATGGATTTACCCTGCTCTCCTTTGCGGTTAATATTAAACTTGCAATTTTTCATTCGGGCTGGTAGATGTATCATTTATTTCCGGCTGGGGGTGTTCTGATTTTATCACAGAACTGAGAGCATACCCTTTGAACCTGATACAGTTTGTACTGTCGTAGGGAAATCGGAGAACCATGCATGATGTTTTTTGCCACGCCATTCTTTTCATCGTTCTTCAATTCCCCTTATCGATATTTAAAATTGAGCATAGAGTTATCTTTAGATAATTTAAAGCCAACAACAGAAAATAATGAAATGTTTTCGTGTCTTCGTCTTTTAATGATTTCGTGATAAATTCTTTTGGTTCAATTGTGTCAGGAGGTCTTTCATGCGAGTCGCCCTTACCATTGCAGGTTCGGATTCATCAGGCGGTGCGGGAATCCAGGCTGATCTAAAAACATTTCAGGCCCACGGCGTTTTCGGCATGAGTGCCGTTACGGCGGTAACCGTCCAGAATACACAGAAAGTTTATGATATCCAGGAGATGCACCCTAACATTGTCCATGATCAGATTACCTGTCTTTTTGAAGACATTGAAATTCATGCGGTAAAAATCGGAATGGTCTCCAGTATAGAGCTGATTCAGGCCATTGCAAAAGCTTTAAACACCGTAAAGCCGCCACCTATCGTTCTCGATCCGGTCATGATTTCCAAAAGTGGGTATCGCCTTCTGAATCAGGATGCCCAGGATGCCTTAATACAATACCTTTTCCCGCTGGCGGAAGTCATCACACCCAACATTTATGAAGCTCAAGCGCTCATTGACAGAAAAATAAAGACCGTCGATGATATGAAAAGTGCAGCACTTGACATCCTGAAGCTTGGGGCAAAAAAAGTGGTCGTTAAAGGGGGTCATCTCGAAGAAGACCGTGCCACGGACATTCTCTACGACGGCCAAAAATTCAAGAGGCTTCAAAACCGCTGGGTGGAAACAAAAAATACACACGGCACCGGCTGCACATTTTCTTCGGCCATTGCTGCCAATATCGCTTTGGGTAAAAACTTTTTTGAAGCCGTTACCCTTGCTAAGACATACATCACCGGTGCCATCGAACATGCGTTGCCCATCGGAAAAGGCCATGGTCCCACCCATCATTTTTTTGATTTATATTCCAGAGCAAAATTAAACCTAAACTGAGCGTTTCAAATGGTGACAGGAATAGGTTAAGCCAAGTTTTTTAAAGAGGTTGATATATGAAACCCAATAACAACTCAACTCGCCGTAACAGTTCATCCCGTGGCCGATTTTTCCGCCAGATGGGACCAGCTTGGATTATTAGCGCGGTAGCCTGTGGACCGGCCACCATGGCCAGCGTATCCATTGCCGGCGCTCATTACGGATTCCAGTTGTTATGGGTCGTGGTTTTAAGCGCCCTTTTGGCCTTTGTGGTTCAATTCATGGCAGCCAAAGTTGGAATAATCGGTGGTAAAGGGATTATTGCTCTGGTGGAGGAAAGCTGGGGCAATGTTTGGGCCTGGATCTTGATGATCGATGCACTTTTGGCGACATGGCTGGCAGCTGCCGTTTTGATGAAGGCCCTGGTGGGGACCACCGGTCTTGTCACAGGCGTGTCCACAACCTGGTGGTCCCTGGTTTACGCGGTTCTTATCTTTTTGTTGGTCGGCATCGGGGGGTACCGTTGGGTGGAAAGGGTCTGTAAAGTGCTGGTGGCCATTGTGGTGTGCTGTTTTATTGTCACCGTAATCATGATTAATCCGGATCTGAGCGGAATGGCCAGAGGACTTATTCCAACATTTATCGGTGGTTCACGAGAAGCACTGATGATGGCGGGAATTATGGGTGGTGCCGTTCACATTACTATCATCGCCATGCATACGTATAATGTAAACGCCCGAAACTGGGGAACAGACGACATCGGTCTGGCTTGGACAGACACATTCCTTTCCATGTTCATCGCCTTCGGTATTTACAGTGTTGCCATTTTCATAGCGGCAGCCGCGGTTTTGCACCCTAATGGCATCGAGGTTAGAACAGCCTTTGACCTGGCCAGACCGCTCAAACCGGTTTTGGGCGTTTATGCCCATGGGATTTTCCTGGGTGGGTTCTGGGCTGCGGTGTTCTCGACGATCACGCCAACCTATCTGGCTGCCGGTTATTTCATCGCCGATAAAATGAAATGGGACATCAGCGTTCGTGATACCCGGTTCAAAGTCGTCGTTCTTTTGGGATGCCTGATTAGCCTTATCGGGCCGTTGGTAAAGGGCAGTTTTTTGATCTTGCTGGTGGTCATGCTGGCTCTCGGGCTCTGCGGTACGCCATTGGTGGTATTTATTCTGCTATTTTTGCTCAATCAAAAGAGCTGGGCCAAAGAACATCGCAATGGGTGGTGGCTCAATCTTCTCGGGAGCGCAACCCTGTTGATCACTACGCTTTTGGCCGTACGTTTCATTTTGACCAAAATCGGTATTTGGTCCGGATAATTGGTGAGTGAGCTAAAGTATAGAATGAATAAACCAAGTTATAAACACCTCGCCGTATTTAAGAATACGTGTACCAAGGAACAGCTATGAACAACATGGAAAAACTGAAAGAACTCAGGCGATTTGCTGAAGAGCTCGGGGCTGACCGGGCTGTGATTATACCGACGTCAGACCTGGAGATTCGGACCACTGCATGGGCCAAATGCTTTGTCCCGGCCTGCAAATTTTATGGCAGTAGTATTATGTGTCCGCCACATAATCCTTTGACTCCGGACGTCACGGCACGAATTGTCTCGGAATTCCACCATGGAATTTTACTACAACTCGATGCCAAGGTTGACGACTTCGTGGGAGACCAATGGCGCAAAAAACATGTGTCCACTGAATTAAAACATAAAGAAATTGTCGCCAAACTGGAAGGTCGTGCTTTTTACATGGGGTTTCCTCTGGCCATGGGGTTCGCGGCCGGAGAATGTTCCCTGTGTCTGCCCCATACCACCTGTTCTGTGCTCAATGGTCAGGACTGCTCCCATCCCCTTCAAGCTCGGCCGGCCATGGAAGCATGCGGTTTCGACGTTTTCACTATCGCACGCCGGGTTGGATGGGAGATTGTCCCCATCGGTCATGAATCCAAACAAGATGCCGTTCCATGCGCCAGCCTCATCGGCTTGGTTCTTGTGGTCTGAAAATATGGATAACATCAATCACTACATGAACCGGCGAACCATCATCATTGGAGACGTCAACTCCGGTAAGACTTTTCAAACTTTAAACATTCTTAAACTTTTTTTAAAGGCCGGCCATGCAAAAAAGATAGCCATTCTCGACCTGGCCCCGGGTAATATCCAGGGAATCGGTGGGAAAATGGAGCCGCCGCCGGAAGAGCCATTGCTCTACTTAACCACATCCATCCTTGCGCCCCGTCTTACGGGCAAAGACGAGCACCACACCCTAAAGTTGGCAGAAAAAAATGCAACCGCCATAGAAAAACTTTTTGCAAAATTGTATCAACAAAAAAGAGAAATCCTATTTATCAACGACGCAACGCTTTACTTTCAGGCCGGCGATTTTGAACGTTTTATTAACATTCTTGATACCACCCCCACCTATATCATTAACGCGTATTACGGGCAGACCTTTTCCGATTCCGAACTTACGCGGCGCGAAAAAATTTTGACGGAAGCGCTGATGAAACGTTGCGATCAGATCATCGAGATGCCATTATAAAATTGGGATGATCTCCCGATTCGTAGGAGAAAAGGATTTAAGAGGGATATGATTCAAAAACCCTACTTTTTGTCATGAAATTTGACAATATTTGTCACACCATTTTAATCAAAAAACCTGAAAAATTTATCTATCTATCCATAAATACACCATATTTTCTTTATTGTCTGCCTGGTTCAATTTTTGCATTAAGTTTAAGTGAATGAGAATCATAAATGGAGCATACATATGAACAACAGTGTTTTAAAAAGAGTGATACTTATTTTAGGTATTGTTTTATTTATATTTTCTTTAAGTGCATGTGAAACGATGAAAGCGGCGATAAGTTTTAAATGGGGTAAAAGAACAGAATACGAGCATTATCTTGAAGCAAAAAAGCCCAAAAGGAATATCCCTCAATCTCATATACGCTGGACCATGGATAATGAGCAAAAAATAAATATTGGCATTATCCCTTCTTGAAACGTTTACGATACCCCTTGCAGACCATTAAGTTTTTATTTTAGGAAAGGTCCTCTTTGAAAGAGCCAATTCAAGAATTGGAACCAAATTTTTCCTTTAATTTCCGGTTGACAATGGGCGGCACCATGTTTTCGATATCACCGCCAAACCGCGCTGCCTCTTTGAGTATCGATGAACTGGTAAAGATCCATCGCAGACCGGTCATTAGGAAGACAGTCTGAACTTCTCTATTTAATCTTCGGTTCATAAGTGCCAGTTGAAATTCATACTCAAAATCAGAAACCGCACGCATTCCCCGAAGTATGGCAATAGAACCTTTTTTTGATGCATAATCCACCAGAAGCCCGTCAAAAGTTTCAACATCAATATTCGGATAGGCTTCAAAGCTCGATTTAAGCATCTCTACCCGTTCCTCAACGGAAAACAGACATTTTTTCACCGGGTTATGCAATATGGCCACAATGACTTTATCAAAAAGTTTAAGCCCTCTTTGCGCAATATCAACATGACCGTTTGTCACCGGATCAAAGGATCCCGGATATATGGCAATTCTTCGCATTTACTATCCATCCCTTTTTGGTTTTTATATTAATCCCTAAATAAAATAGGAAATTCAAATTTAACAAAAACGGTTTCATATCACATAGTTTAAGAATGAAACAAGCGTTTTTCCATATTTTCTCTGATCTAAAAGATCAAACGCAACAAAATCTGTTGGAATAGGTTCTAAAAAAGAGTGTTCAGCCACGATACAGGCTTTATTTTTCAAAGAATGACTTTTGTCAAGATTGAACAATGTCGGTTTAATCAAGTTTTTGTCGTACGGAGGATCTAAAAAGATAAGATCAAAATGTTGTTTTTTTGATTTTATGCAATTTAAGTTTTGTCTAATATTCCATTTGACAATATCGGCCTTTTGATCAAGCATGCATGAATCAATGTTTCTCCTTAATACGGATAAAGCCGTTTTTCTATTATCGACAAATACAACCGATTCAGCGCCTCTGCTTAGGGCTTCGATACCCAAAGCCCCTGTCCCTGAAAACAGGTCAAGAACCACAGCATCCAGAACACGTTGGGAAAGTATATTAAATATTGATTCTCGCAATCTGTCGGCAGTCGGCCGGATGGACGTACCACGGACCGAATACAGTTTTTTGCCTTTCAGAGCACCACCGATGATTCTCAAGCCCATAACGTTCTTATTCGTTCATGCGTTTATTTTGCAATAATCATCAATCAGGATGTTGTCTCCAACATATCGGAAAGATTTAGTTTTTTTAGCTTCTTATAGAGATAACCCCGTTGGACCCCGATGGCATCAGCAGTTTTAGCAACATTGTTGTTGTATTGAATCAGTTTTTTTTTGATAAATTCTCTTTCAAACATCTCCTTGGCGTCCTTTATGGAATTGCTCAAGAAAAGCTGGGCTTCAACCGATGCAACATCATCCTTTGCTTTCGGATGATAGGGCGACGGCAAATCATATTCATCAATAGCATCTTTATCCGTCATGATTGCCAGCCGCTCAACCAGGTTTTTCAGCTCCCTGACATTTCCCGGCCATGAATAATTTAATAGAACATCAAGAACGTTCCGGGTGACGACCTTTTTCTTGCTCCGATTTTGTTTGGCACATTCATCGAAAAATATATCCATAAGCAGGGGAATGTCTTCGACACGATTTCTTAAAGGTGGAACTTCAATGGGTATGACGTTCAACCGGTAATAAATATCTTCTCTGAAAGTGCCCTTTTCAATCTCTTTTTCAAGATCTTTATTGCTGGATGCAATGACCCGCACATTGATACTTAATGTTCTGGTTCCGCCAACCCTCTGGAATCGCTGTTCCTGGAGAACTCGAAGTATCTTAGACTGAGATTTCAAGCTCATATCACCGATTTCATCCATAAAAATGGTGCCTTTATTCGCCAGCTCGAATTTCCCTATTTTTTTCGCGCTTGATTCGGCAAAAGCACCCTTTTCTTGTCCAAACAGTTCATTTTCAATGAGTTCTTCCGGAATAGAAGCGCAATGAACGTCTATCAGCGGATAATCCACCCTTGAGCTGAGTTGGTGGATGGTGCGTGCAACCAGTTCTTTCCCTGTGCCGTTCTCTCCGGTAATCAGTACCCATGCCTCTGTGGGAGCGGCTACGGCAATCTGTTTTTTCAGTTCTTGAATTGGAGGACTGTTCCCGGTGATGGAGTGTTTTTCTAAAGTTTTTTTACGTAAATATTTGTTTTCTTCTTCAAGTCTCCTGAAATTAAGCGCATTGTTAATTGCCACAATAACCTTATCAATTGAAAGCGGCTTTTCGATTAAGTCGAATGCACCGAGTTTTGTTGCCTTTACAGCAGTTTCTATGGTCCCGTGTCCGGATATGATGATAACCTGTATGTGGGGATTGTCTTTCTTTATTTCCTTTAATGTTTCGATACCATCGATACCCGGCATCCAGATATCGAGCAATACAAGATCCGGTGATTCGGTATCAACGATTTTTAATGCCTCATATCCATTGGCAGCAGTGTTGACCTCAAAACCTTCATCTGAAAGGAGTCCGCCTAAAGATTGAAGTATGGAAGGTTCATCATCTACAATTAAAATGGAAGGATACATGTTACAAACTCCTTTTTTATCCGAATTTTTTTTAACGTGTTCTTTATCTACACCGGCAGTTCGATAACAAATTTAGCGCCTTTAGGTTTGTTGTCCTGAACGCGTATCATGCCGTTATGATCGGAAATAATGGTACTTACAATGGTAAGCCCTAAACCCATACCGGTCTTTTTTGTCGAAAAATAGGGTTCAAAAAGACGTGTCTTACCTTCATCGGAGATACCTTCGCCATCATCGGCAACTTCAATTCGTACGATCTTTAGAATTGGATCATGGGTCAGAGATATCACAATCCGGCCTTCATTCCTTATGGAGCCGATGGCATTATCCACAAGATTAATCATCGCCTGCTTTATCTGCTGCCGATCCAAATTAAGTACGGGTATATCATCTGTAATATAAAACTCAAAATTAATTCGAGGATGTCCCTCCTTATACAGCGCCAGGGTTTCTTCAATGATGGTCGGCAGTTGTTCGGGTTTCGGATTTGCTGTGGGGAACCTTGCAAAAGAAGAAAACTCGTTCACAAGATTTCGAATCAGCTCCACGTGATCGGTAATGGTTTGGGTACACTCGTCAAAAACAGGCTCTTTGATGCGATCTGAATATTTTCGTTTAAGGCGCTGAGCCGAAAGCGATATGGGGGTTAATGGATTTTTGACCTCATGGGCAATTCTCCGGGCAACTTCACGCCAGGCAGCCATACGCTGAGCCTTGTCGAGTTCGGTCAAATCATCAAATACCATAACCATGCCCATATGCCGACCTGCATCGTCTTTCAGGGCATTTACATGCATGATAAAACTCATCGGCCTTCCGTCTATGATCAGCTTTAACGGCAATTCTGCGGCATCATTCCGTGATGATTTTAGATTCTCCATGATGTCTTCGGCAAGTTCGAAAAGCTGTCCATGGAGAAGTTTTTTATAGCTTTTTTGAAGGATATGTTCTGATTTAAGATTCAGCATCTTTTCAGCCGATTTGTTTGTGGTGGTAATAAATCCGCCGGCATCGAGCGTAATGACACCGGCAGAAACATTCTTCAAAACTATTTCCATGTATTGTCTTCTTTTTTCTATCTCAACGTTCTGTTCTCGAAGCAAGCGAGCAGAAAGCTCCAGTTGATCCCTTCCAATACGCAAATCCCTTGTCATTTTATTGAAAGAATCGACAAGAGTTCCAATTTCATCATCAGCCACCATAGCAATATTAACACTTAAATCTCCTTCTTTGACTCTAAGGATTCCTTCAGCAAGTACCCTGATGGGTATGGAAATCGTTTTGGCCATGTAGAAGCCAAACCATACAGAACAAAACACCACCAATAGGGCGACAATTGATAGAGTGATGTAGTAAGTTGCCTGGATCGGTTTTTTAAGAAGCTTTATCTGTTGATATTCTTCGAAGCCTCTTGAAATTGATGACATTTTGTTTGAAAGATCTGGAGGCATCAGTCTGGCGATCACAATAAAGGCCTGGGCATTGGTGGGCTTTGAGCCAAAAGGAATGGTACCGATGGTTCTGATAAGTTCACCGGAGGGAATTCTTTCAGAAACAGTCCTGACACCTTTTGACGGTATTTCTTTTTGAAGATTATTAGCAGAAATGACGTCAAAGGGCTTATCTTCCAGTTCCGGAGCAAGGGCAAATGTAATACGTGTTGCATTGTCTGCATAAATTTCTATGGCATTAAAATTAAATTCACGCTGGACGACCTGTACATAACGGGAAAGTGCTTTTACATTTTTCGTATCTAAAAGTTTTTTTGTTGTTATCTGATACGAAATTCTCTCTATGAAAAAACGACTTCTTTCTTCGGTGTGCCCATATAAACTTCGCCCGACGTCTATTGAATTCTCGAGGGCCTGTTCAACCGGAGCATTAAACCAGAACTCAATGCTCGTCGTGATAAAATTAATGGAAAAGAAAAAAAGTACAATGGTTGGTAACAGTGAGAGGGCTATGAAAGCGACCACAAGTCTGGTTCGCAGCTTGGTCCCCATGACTTTTCGTTTTCTGTCATAAAGCAGTTTTACCAGGTTTCTAAAAACAAGAAATATTAACAATAGAAGTAATAACAAATTGATGTTTATCAATATAAACATCAAAATGGTATTGGAAACAGGAATGTCGGCACCGAAATGAATAATTCTGTTTTCAATAAACGTCAGCAGGGCAACCACCGCAATGATGATAATGCTAATAATGACTTCCCGCTTTCGTCTTTTCATCTCTTCTTCTGAAATAAAAGATGCTGTCTTTTTTCTTCTTTTATTACTCATTATAACTGTTTGTTTTAATAAATGAAATCTACGGTATACCAATCGGTTTCAAAATCCCACATAGAAACAAAAAATAAGACATAATGCAGATAAAAAGGAAGGGTTACGTTGCTAAGTTTCGCCTTAGCTCTTAATTGATAATGCGCACCTTTTTCCAGTTGTTTCAAAGGGACAATTTTCAAGCTGTCAATTTCGCTCATCAGTTTTTTGGCTTCATCGAAAGATTTTGTCACCTGTGGCCCGCTTTTTTCCCAAGAGCGTTTTACAATATATTCTTCTTTCAGATTATTGTATTTAATTGTATTTGTAACTTTTATATCCTCTATATTATTGTCAAACCATAGATCGCGAACTTTATAAAAGCTTAAGTAATATGAAAAAGTCGTGGATACACCACTTGAAATGGCCTTTTTCATTTTTTCTGTAAAAGCACCTTCAACACTAAGATAAACCAGAAGATCATCCCGTGTGTTTGTAACAATGATATTTGTTAATGTTGCATTTTGGGCAAAGGCCAAATTTTGAACACAAAAGATGATGCCAAAAAACAAGACAAGTGATTTTCGATTCATAAATGTTATCATATCTATCCGCTAAACACATATAGCTTATTGCCGACAAGGATCAGCCCCACAACAATCAAAACCATACCGGCCACGATATTGACATATTTTAAGACTTTTGACACCTTTTTAATAAAAACCAATAGCAAATTGATAAAAATAGAAATAATAATAAAAGGTATGGCCAATCCTGCTGAATAGATGCCAAGAAGTATAACGCCCTGCCATACGCTTTCCTGGCTGCCGGCAATAATAAGGATTGAGCCGAGTAAAGGCCCGATACACGGACTCCAGCCGGCACCAAAGGCCATTCCGATGATCAGCGTTCCCAAGAAATGCAAGGGCTTCTTTTCCAGAGCAATCCGCTTTTCAAAATCAAGCCCGGGGATACGGATGATGCCGGTCAAATGAATTCCTAGAATAATAATTAAAATACCACCGATGATCCTTATTAAATTTTTATACGTATACATCAAGCCGCCGAGATAGGAGGCTGAAGCACCCATCAAAATAAAAACCAAGGAAAATCCCAAAACAAATAAAAACGTTGAAAGAAATACTTTTTTCCGGATTTCTGAATTATATTCTTCTGTCAACTCCTCTATCGAGAACCCCGTAATAAAGGTAAAGTATGCGGGTATCAGAGGCAGCACACAGGGAGAAAAAAAAGATAGAATCCCGGCAACAAAGGCGGCTGGAAATGAAACGGTTTGAGTGAACATTAGCCTCCTGCAATCAAAGAAATGAGAAACACCTCTGAATTATCAGGGATCATCGTCTTTTCAAAATACGGTCTGGAGACATGTTTATCGTTGATGCGTATCACCGCATAGTGATGCGAATCTTCAATATCCTCAAGCAGATCTTTAAGCGTCATTCCTTCATACCAGAACTGTCGTTTGCCGTTAACCTTGATCATCACCAAACTTCGCATTAAGCAATTCCAAAACCTCAGGAAAATCGATACCCAGACGCGTTACGGTGTCAATGGTCGGAATTCCATCGGTCGTCCATCCTCGTCGTTTATACACCGCATCCTTGAGTTGTTCATATAGTGTCTCGCGAAATTTACGCAGCATCCTGATTTTATCTTCCGTGCTCATGTCTGTGATATCAACATGATGCTTCTCCACCAGTTCTTTGTCATAACGTTCACGTCGTGATTCATATTCAACCGGCTTTACAGGCCCCACTGCACGATAGGGAATATTGTCATGCTCGCGTGTTCCGAAACCCATTTTTAGATTGAATATACGCTGGAAATTGTAAACCGCTTCGCTCATTCGAATAAGACCGTCGGGAGTCGTATGTCTTCCGGTAACCGCAGTGTAATATTGGGTATACCATTCAACGTGTTTCATGACTTTTGCCGGCTCTTGGGTATCTTTATTGTCCTCAGGGACGATATCGTTCCATGGAAGTTTACACAGTCCGCACAAACTAAACCATGTTCTAAACATTGGAAACCAGTGAAGTGCCTCTGCTTTTTGCTCAAAGGACGGCATAAAATTGTGCACCATATCGAGAAAAATCAACCAGGCTTCATCATGCTGAGGCCCTTTGAGAGCAAGACCATACCCCCCTTGTTGGGCAAGCGATTCTTTGGTCATATATTCGGAAAACTCCAAACCCTTGGCTTCCATTCCAATATCTTGCATGATATTTAGATCAGCCTTATATTCTCGAGAGAAAATCGACTTCATTTCGCGAACCCCTCGGCCCACGATTTGCCCAAAACCTTCACCTCGAGCCATTTGATGAACGATCTCCAGTGCAGCCGCCCGATTGCCAAAGGAAAGGTTTATCCCGCCGGTATGGGTTTCATTAATTAGATCCATTGCAAAGCATTCCATTGCAAATGCGATACTTGTCCCCACGGAAATCGTGTCAAGGCCATAGGCATCACAGTAGAAGTTCATCTCAATAACAGTATGGGGATCAAAGATACCCAGATTCGAACCACAGCCGGCAATGGTTTCATATTCGGGACCGTCAACAAAAACTTTTTCTCCCCTATAAGGTCCCGTTAGCGGAACAAAGTCCTTGACACCATGAGAGCAGGCCACCGTGCATCCCATCCAGCATCCATCATAGCCTACATCAAAGATACGTCTGTACACTTCTTGACCGACATTTTCCGCTTCCGGGTGCTGTCCATATTGAAAATTATTGGTGGGTAGCAAATCAAAATCATTCATAATCGTAACCAGATGGGTTGTGCCGATTTTGGCCATTTCATTTTGTTTGGGATCAAGACCCACAATTTCCTTGGAGTGTTTTTTCCCAACTTCTTTTAATGCGATCCCATCCGAAGGATTATTTGTATTGACCGAAACCCTGTCCCATCTTGCCACAACGGCTTTAATACACTTATCTGCAAAGACACTGCCGATTCCTCCACGCCCGGCCTGTTTGTATCGTGCTCGCTTTCGCTTTAAATCATACCAGGTAAAATTCAGACAGCCCATAAGCGTGTTCTTCGCACCCGGTCCCGTGGAAACAACAGAAATATGCCGGGGTTTTCCTTGGGCGAAGTGTTCTGTTAATATGGAAGATAGCGCATATGAATCATCCGGCAGTCCGGATGTTTCAAAAATTTGTATTTTTTCATCAATGCCGTCGATGAAGATTACAATCTCCGTTTGGGTCTTTCCTCTGATTTGAAGCGCATCAAACCCTGAAAATTTAAGATAAGGACCAAAATATCCACCGACATTGGAATCAATAACGCTTCCTGTTAACGGCGAAATCGTGGTTACAATACTTTTGCCCGAGCCCGGATAAACGGGAGTTCCACCCATGGGTCCCGAGGCAATACATATTGCATTATCAGGATCAGACCATTTCGTTGTCCCTTTGACAGCATTCCAAAGCAGCCAAAGATCAAATCCCTTGCCGCCAATAAATACTTCCTTCATTTTTTCGGTCACCGGATGAATGGAAATATCCGGATTTGAAATGTCAACCAAAAGGGTTTGATTGGTATAGCCTTTATCAATAACTGGTCTTTTATAATCAAATGTCTTTATCGCTTCAATTTTATATTCCGTCATCACATCAGTCCTTATTTTCTAACAACCGTTATTGGTAAAATTCCGTGTGACGATTTCCCCCAGTTCTTTGGATCGACGGGTAGCAACTTCCACTGCATTGATGAGGGTGGTTCGAAGCCCCCCTTTTTCAAGCGCATGAATTCCGGCAATTGCCGTTCCACCCGGCGATGTCACCATATCCTTTAGCCTGCCCGGATGTTCTTTGGTCTCCATCAACAATTTTGCAGCCCCAAAAATCGTTTGGGTTGAAAGAAAAAGCGCATCTTCCCTTGACAGCCCCACCTTGACACCGGCATCAGCCAAAGCATCGACAATTAAAAAGATGTATGCAGGCCCGCTGCCGCTCAAGCCTGTGATGGCATCCATAAGGATATTTTCCTTTAAAAAAATGCTTTTACCCATGGAGTCAAAGATCGCCATAGAAAGATCAATGTCTTCCTTGGTGGCATTTGCCCCGGCGGCAATCACCGATGCACTCTCTTTTACAAATGCGGCAATGTTGGGCATGACACGAATAAGACGTAATTCTTTTTTAAGACATGACTCAATGGCAGCCAGAGGAACACCTGCGGCGATGGAAATGATGAGCTTGGACATATCCAGATAAGATGCTGTTTCTTTTAATACGGATGCGATGATTTGGGGTTTAACTGCATATATAATAATATCAGCAAATTCTACAGCTTTAACGTTTTCAGTCAGTGTAACCACACCATATTTTTTTGCAACGGATTCCAGCTTGTTCATCCGAACATCCGTGCAAATAATGTTCTCCGGCTTGGATGATCCCGAAGAAATGAGTCCGCTGACAAGGGCTTCTCCCATATTTCCGGATCCGATGATACTGATTTTTTTATCTTTTAACATTAATTTTATTCCCCCTTTTATTTGTTAGTCCTTTAGTGCTCTAATTCATAAATATGTAACCGTATCTACGAATACATGTACATAGAATAAAACCTTACATATTGTGGCATAAAAATTGCTTTCTCTCAATAAAATACGTTTGGTTGAAAACCATAAGGATCTCAAAACAAGCAGATTACGGGTTGTGCCAACTGTGGCAGAACAGCCCAAATCTGACAACGTTAAAAAAAATACAATATACTTGTATCGTTAGATTATTTGGTGTGTCAACGATTTTGCCTGAAATATCTTGACTTATTGTTAATATATAATTAATTTTCACAGAAAACATCTGATTTTAAAGAAACAAAAATTTATCGTTTCTAAAAGAGTCAAAAAAATGACTGGATAAAAAACCTTCGTGTTTCTTTATCCCATGAATCAAAAAAACAAAAGCGCATTGTTGATATGTTTATCATTGGCAATTTCATAAAGGCTGTTGCAATAATTCTCCATTATGTTCTTACCTTTTATATGTGGATCGTGATCGCTCGGGCGATACTTTCCTGGGTAAATCCGGACCCTTATAATCCCATCGTCCGATTTATCCATAATGTCACCGAACCGGTGTTGTATCGAATCCGTGCAAAAATCCCCGTCGACTTCGGCGGTATCGATTTTTCACCGATCATCGTTATTCTAGGTGTGATATTTTTACAAAATTTTGTCGTCAACAGTCTGTTGAGACTGTCAACAACTTTTATGTAGTAAAAAAAGGAGGGTGATCTCTGATGAAAATGACACCCCTTGATATTCAGCAACAGCAGTTTAAAATGAAGTTTAGAGGCTTTGATGTACGGGAGGTCGATACATTTCTTGAACAGATGGCGGATGCCTTCGAATCACTGCAAAGTGAAAGTAACCGCTTGCATCAGGAAATCAAACGGCTTCAGCTCGAGGCTCAGGGATATAGAGAGCGCGAAGACAGTTTTAAACGTGCCATGCTGAATTCTCAGAAAGTTTTGGAACAAATGAAGGAAAATGCCAGAAAATCAGCAGAATTAGTTGTCGCTGAAGCAGAGGTTAAAGCAGAAAAAATTCTCAGTAGAGCGCAAAACAGACTTTCACAACTTCATGAAGATATAGCAGAGTTGAGGCGACAACGATCGCAGATTGAGGTTCAAATCCGCTCCGTTATCGAGGGTCATTCCAAACTCCTTGAAATTGGAAAAGAGGAATCTATCATCAGGGAAGAAGAAGATGGCAAACTAAAAATTTTTAAGCAGTCTGAATAAACAGGTAGATTGATATGGCAAAAATTGACGCGTTTTTCAAATTGATGCACGAGCAGGGGGCCTCTGATCTCCATCTTGTGACCGGACAACCACCCGCACTTCGTATCAGGGGCGACATGGAAAGGATCAAATATAAAGTCCTTGATAATGACGAACTGAAAGCGATGCTCTATGAAATTGCACCCGATACTAAAATCAAGCAGTTTGAAGAAGCCGGTGATATCGACTTTGGCTATGAAATACCCGGAGTCGCCAGGTACCGGTCAAATTTCTTTATGCAAAAACATGGTTGTGCTGCCGTTTTCAGACAAATTCCTGAAGAAATCATGACCGCCGAACAGCTGGGCCTTCCGAATGTCATATCCAAACTGGCTTCACTTCCCAGAGGTCTTGTTCTGGTCACCGGACCCACAGGAAGCGGCAAGTCGACGACCTTGGCCGCCATCGTCGATGTTGCCAACCGTACCCGAAAAGACCACATCATCACTGTAGAAGATCCCATCGAATTTGTACACCAAAGCAAGGGGTGTATCGTAAACCATCGTGAGGTAGGAGTCCATACCAAGTCATTTAGTGCAGCATTAAGGGGGGCTTTAAGAGAAGATCCGGATATCATTCTGGTGGGAGAAATGCGGGATCTTGAAACCATATCACTCGCCATAGAAGCCGCATCTACCGGACATCTTGTTTTTGGTACGTTGCATACCATGAGTGCACCGAAAACTATTGATCGTATCATCGAGGTTTTTCCTGCAACCGAACAGGCACAGATCCGCTCAACCCTATCTGATGGAATTCGGGCGGTTATCTCACAGGTCTTGTTTAAAAGAATTGATATGAAATCCCTTTGTGTTGCCCTGGAAATATTGATTGCAACACCGGCAGCCCGAAATCTTATCCGTGAAGGAAAAACACATCAAATTCCTTCAGTCATTCAAACAGGGAAAAAATACGGCATGATGCTTTTGGACGATGCCATTATGGAATTGTATGAAAAAGGGTGGATAAGTGCCGATGATGCCTACCTCAAAGCCAATGACAAGGCAAGATTTAGAAATTTTATAAAAAATCCGCCGGCCGACTTTACCGAGGCCTGACACATCGTGAGGTTATATTTTGAAAAAACAGGAAATTGATCATATACTTGCAAGAATGCTAGATTCCTATGACAATGTTTCCGATCTGAATATTACCGTGGGAAAACCATTTCAGGTCGAAACTTCGGGCATTCTCGCTGTTGTGGATCTCGAACCCAAGTTTCATGAAATCACCCCTTTTCAGGCTGAAATTTTCGCTCTCAACCTGATCAACCAGAGCCGGAGGCTCACCGAAACCCTTTTACTTGAGGGATCGTGCGATTCATCCTATGAACTTCCCGGGAAGGCACGCTTTAGAGTCAATATTTTTTCCCAGCGGGGGAATTATTCTGCTGTGTTGCGAAAACTTTCCCCCAAAATACCCACCTGCCAGGAACTGGGTCTTCCTGATGCCTTTTTAGAAATGGCTGAAGAAAAAAACGGCTTTGTCTTGATTACAGGTGCTACAGGAAGTGGGAAATCAACTTCGCTGGCGGCCATCCTCAATGAAATTAATGATGTTAGATCGGTTCATATCGTCACCCTTGAAGACCCGGTGGAATATGATCATCCACACAAAAAAGCCACGTTTAACCAACGGGAGATGGGAGAGGATTTTGATGCTTTTGCCACCGGCTTAAGAGCAGCCCTTCGACAAGCGCCCAAAGTGATCCTGGTGGGTGAGATGCGCGACAGGGATTCACTGGAAATAGGCTTAAGTGCGGCTGAGACCGGCCATCTGGTTTTAAGTACGTTACATACCCTGGATTCCGGACAGACCATCAACAGAATCCTCGGTATGTTTCCCACAGAAGAAGAAAATCAAATACGCACTCGAATCGCCGATTCAATCCGATGGATCGTGTGTCAGAGGCTGCTTCCCAAAGTGGGTGGAGGACGGGTTGCCGCTTTTGAAATTTTGCGTACCAATCTTCGTGTTAAAGATTCAATTTTGCATGGAGAATCAGAAGGTAAAACATTTTATGATATTATCCAGGCCGGTAAAGCGTTCGGCATGGTAACCTTTGACGATTATATCCTGGGTCTGTACGAAAAAGGTGTCATTACCAATGAGACCGCGATGGCTTATGCATCTCGAAAGGACGTGCTGGGTCGAGGCATTGACTCCATCAAAGCTGTGCGAGGAGAAGCCACAACAGACATTGAGGATTTGAAGGTTGATCATGATTATGGCAAGACCGTGCGCTAATTGAGTCCTGCCGGTTTTTTTATCCGTAACGTCCCGATAAAGGCAAAAAATAATGAACATTTCATGCGAAAACTGCCGGAGCAAGTTTAAAATTCCGGACGAAAAGGTTCCTAAAGGACAAATATTTTCACTGAACTGCCCGCAGTGTAACACCAAAGTCGTGGTAGATGCACGCTCCGACATTCCCTCTTCATCAGACAATAAATCGAAACCATTAGACAAACCTAAACCCGATAAGGAACAAACGCTTATTGATGAAGTTGACGCCGATACCTACGATGCTTCGGATAAACCTTTTGACTTTGTGGAAGAGGGTGTGAATACAGCCCTTTTGTGTGAATCCGACACTGCCATTCAAAATAAGATCAAAACGGGCTTGTATAATATGGACTATCATATCACCGCCCCCCAGTTGCCCAAAGATGCGCTCAAGCAAATGCGATTTCATGTTTTTGACATGGTGGTGCTAAACGAGAGGTTCGGCACCCAAAGTCCGGATATGAACCCTGTCCACAAATATCTGGACCGCCTTAATATGTCCATCCGGCGAAACATTTTTGTGACGCTCATTACGGACCGTTACCGTACCATGGACAATATGGCAGCTTTTAACAAAAGCGTTAACCTGATTGTCAATCTGAAAAACATTGATGAAATAGAAAAAATCCTTAGGCGCGGCATCGCCGATTACGAGGCCTTTTACCGTGTTTATAAGCGGGCGCTTATTAAAACCGGCAGGGTCTGACCTGAATTTTTTATGTTATAAAAGTTCCCCAAAATATTTTCCCATTGAATTGCTAACGGTCACAATTTCAGTAAGCCGCAGGATGATTCCGTTTTCATCGGGAAGCTATCTGAGCAAATTAGAGCGCGTTAAAACAAACAGCAATGAAATGGTCAAAGTTATTGATAAATATCATATTCGTACAGGGGAATCTTAACACCTTATGCCCTGTTTGCTTTTCCGCGGTTTTATTTGCGAGTTCTTGCCGATGAAAACGGAATTATCCTGCGGCTGAAACAAAAATGTTATTCTGAGAAAGGCTATAATCTAAAGCAAAGAAAAATACTGATGAAATATACGTGCACAGACTATCGGACTGAAATGATTCTATTGAGCCTCAGGCAGCGTCTTAAACAAGAAGACCTGAATGAAGCGGAAAAAAAGGATATTCTTTTGCAAATTGAAGAGATAGAAGCAGCGATGGAGCTCGATTAATCTTCGATGGGTATCCGTTTATCTACATACTATTGCTGATAATCCTCAACCCCTCCAGCGTTAAGTTCGGTTCAACAACCTCTATGGTTTCAGATACCTGGCACATGAGATCTGCCAGACCACCTGTAGCGATAATTTGGGGATTCGTACCCATTTCGACCTTCATACGCTTGACCATTCCATCGACAAGACCTGCATATCCGAAAATAATCCCCGCTTGAATACTGCTTGAGGTATCTTTGCCGATCACGCTTTTGGGGGGAATAAAGATCTCGACTCTGGGAAGTTTTGATGCTTTCATAAAAAGTGCTTCAGAAGCTATCATGATGCCGGGACTGATTGCGCCGCCTAAATATTCTCCTTTTTCAGAAATAGAATCAAAGGTTGTTGCTGTTCCAAAATCGATCACAATTAAACTCGTTCGGTATTTGTGGTATGCTGCAACCGCATTAACGATCCTGTCAGCTCCGACTTCTGACGGGTTTTTGTATCGTATCGGCAGTTTTGGAGCGGACCTGGCATCCACCCAATGGGGGATATGTCCAAGATACTTGCGGCAGAAAGAATCCAGAATGGTAACCATGGGTGGCACGACACAGGAAATGATGGTTTTGTGGATATTTCCGGAAATGATATTGCCTTCGGAAAAAAGATTGCTGGCAAGAATGTTAAATTCATCTTCGGTGGTACGCCGTTCAGTTCGCAATCGCCAATTTTGAACGAGATGTTTGCCGTCGTAAACGCCGATGACCATATTTGTATTGCCGACATCAATAACAAGGAGCATATGACAAAATCCTTTTTTAACGAATTCTTTTTTGGTCAATAATTTTGACTTTAAAAATTTCAGGTGTTGCATCAATCAGTGTGGTTTTAACCGGTAATGTTATGGTCGCACGCTTGTGATAAACCCCCGGCGTCAATCCTTTAAGGTCAACATATACCAAAACCGAGTGATTCCCGTAAAGTTTTTCGATCATATTAACAGGCCCTTTAACTTTTATCGTTATTACCGGCGGCGTAATATGGTATACATAAAGACTCCCATCTCCTCGAACGGGGATATTATCAAATGTTTTGGTGGTCAGCTGTTCCTTTATGAACACGCTGGCAAGAATAATTTTCGAAGCATCAACGAGTTTAAGATTTTCCACAAGATCCAGCGCCACCTTTTTTTTAAAAGAGCCGGATAATCCCTTTATATTGATGGGTTTTGTTGAAACCTTATCCATCCGGCTCAACGTATCTTTAGATCCTCGCAGAATTACCGTTATGGGATTGGCTTTTGCCTCAACAACCATAAATCCTTTGGCCGGCTTCCCGGTTAGAGAAATATTGACAGGAAGTTTTTTTGTAATTTCATTTTCCACTTTAACGGTTATTGAGCCGGGATTTATTTTTAAAATTGAAATCTGGCCCGGGAGTGGAATCTTAGCCGGAAGTATGGGTATAACATTAACCCCGATATTCACCCCGGACAGGTCAATGGTATATCGTATCTTCAAATCAGAAAGGATCCGTATGGTTGACTTCGGTCCGCGGATATGCACTTCTATACCTGGGATGGGGCCGTTTGTTATGATCAATCCTTCAGGAATTTTTTCAGAGTCTACCGGAATAAATATATCGGTTTCCCGGGTGGATGCATAGGGCCATAATAAAAATATGCCAATTCCAATGAATAAAACCAGAATTAAAGCTGTCAGGTTTCGGAAATTTAAAATAGAGAAGGCGCCAGGATTGGTCATCGCAAGTTTTAAATAAGATCAAAAATTAAAATTTCGAAAAAATAGTTAATAGGATATGTCCTATAAAAAATTTTGTGCGTTTTTTATGGCATCTGTTATTTTTACAGTAACCCAGGTATTGGCAACATCGTGGACCCGAACGATATTTGCACCATTCAAAATAGCGGCAGCAACTGAAGCCTGGGTTCCGCTCTCTACCAACTCCGAATCAGCATTGATCTTTTCAACAGTATTATCTTTAAGAAGATTTCGAATAAACGCCTTTCTTGAAGTCCCAATCATAATAGGGACTTCCATTGTTTTAAATTCATGTAAGCGCTTAATTAACAAAAGATTATGTCCAATGGTTTTTCCAAAACCGATCCCGGGATCAATAATAATTTTTGATCTTGAAATCCCTTTCTTTTCAGCCTGATCTATTGCATTTTCAAAAAATGTTTTGATGTCATTGATGAGGTCTTCATAAAAGGGATCAACCTGCATGGTTTTTGGGTTTCCAAGCATATGCATCAAGATTACCGGAACGGCGTAATCTACTGCAACATTCGCCATTTTCGGATCGAAACTTAAGGACGATACGTCATTTATCATTGAAGCACCGGCGTTGATGGCCTGTTCGGCCACACCGGCTTTGGTTGTATCAATGGAAATGGGAATCGGTATGCGCTTTGAAAGCGTTTCAATCACGGGGACAACCCGCTTAATTTCTTCTTCTTCAGACACCGAATATGAAAATGGTCTCGTAGATTCCCCACCAATATCAAGGATATCTGCACCGTCTTCAAATAGTTTATACCCCTGAGCGACTGCATCATCCAATGTAAAAAACTTTCCGCCGTCTGAAAATGAATCCGGGGTCACGTTCAATACACCCATGATGCAGGTGCGTTTACCAAAATCAAGACGGTGTTTTCCCCATGCAAGACTGTATGCTTTCATTTGAGATAGATTCTTAGATTTTATTGAAAAATAGGTGGTTAACCTGGACCTAAATTGAGCGATTTTCAAGTTTGCCGCATACAAGCAAGTTGAGCGTAGCGAAATCCCGCTTTGCGGGAGAAGATGTCGTTTCGCTATAGTCGCCTATGCGGAACTGCATCTGACGCAGTAGATGCGGTGAAATTGGAAATCCCGTAGGGTTTCAAATTATTGAAATTCAGACTGGTAGAATACCTTAAAAATATTATCAAATTAACCATTTCAAAAATTTGAAACGCTCAGTTTAGGTTGGGTTAAGATGTCTCCTCCTGCTCGCTTTCAGAATCTGATTCGGTTTCTATTTTTTCCGCATTAACTTCTGCTTGGCTCTCTTTAACCGTTTCTTCGCTTTTGCTTTTTGATGTCTTTGATGGAAAGTCAAATCCGGGTTTCATGGAGAGTATGAGTTCATCAAGCTCTTTCCCCATAACGGTTTCTTTTTCAAGCAAACGATCCGATAAAGCATGAAGAATATCTAAATTATCTCTTAAAATTTTCCCAGCGCGTTTATACGCATTTTCAATCAGCTTATCGACTTCAGCATCAATTTTTCTTGCGGTTTCTTCAGAATAATCCCTGTGCTGAGCGATTTCTCGCCCAAGGAAGATGTGGTCTTCTTCTTTGGCATACGACATCGGGCCGAGTTCATCACTCATACCCCAATTTCGTATCATTTTTTGAGCAATATCGGTTGCCTGTTTAATATCGTTAGCAGCACCGGTACTGATACGGTTAAAAACAGTTTCTTCGGCAACCCGTCCGCCAAAAGCAACGGACAATTCACTTTCAAGCTGATCCTTATATTTAAAATCGCTTTCTTCAGGCAAAAACCACGTAATACCTGCAGCGCGTCCTCTTGGAATAATGGTGATCTTATTCACCGCATCGGTGCCCGGTAAAAAGCGGGCCACAAGGGCGTGCCCTGCTTCATGATATGCCGTTGTTTTTCGGTCTTCTTCCCTGATCACTTTTGACTTTCTTTCCAATCCCATGTAAACTTTATCTTTTGCGTCTTCCAGGTCAATCATATCAATTTTTTCCTTATTTCTCTTGGCGCCCAGAAGTGCTGCTTCATTGACAAGGTTTTCCAAATCAGCACCCGAAAATCCGGGGGTTCCCTTTGCCAGTACTACAGGATTTACATCGGGTGCAATCGGGGTTTTCTTCATATGAACTTTAAGAATTTTCTCGCGTCCCAGGATGTCCGGCAGTGGAACAACCACTTGACGGTCAAAACGACCGGGACGCAAGAGGGCCGGATCGAGCACATCAGGACGGTTGGTGGCGGAAATAAGGATCACGCCCTCGTTGGATTCAAATCCGTCCATTTCCACCAGAAGCTGATTTAAGGTCTGTTCTCTTTCGTCATGTCCCCCTCCGAGACCGGCACCTCTGTGCCTCCCCACAGCATCGATTTCATCGATAAATATAATACATGGGGCATTCTTTTTACCCTGAACAAACAGATCCCTGACGCGAGATGCCCCGACGCCGACAAACATTTCTACGAAATCCGAACCACTGATATGAAAAAAAGGAACGTCAGCTTCACCTGCAATGGCCCGTGCAAGGAGGGTTTTTCCGGTGCCGGGAGATCCCATCAAAAGCACCCCTTTGGGTATCCTTCCGCCAAGACGAGTGAATTTTTTAGGTTCTCTTAAAAACTCGATAATTTCGCCAAGTTCTTCTTTGGCCTCATCGATACCGGCAACATCTTCAAAGGTCACTTTTTTCGATTGATCAGATTGTAAACGGGCCCGGCTCTTACCAAAAGACATGGCTTTTCCGCCGCCGGCCTGCATCTGGCGCATAAAAAATATCCATACGCCGATCAGTACGATCATCGGAAACCATGACACAAGAATAGACATATACCATGGCGACTCGCTTTCAGGTTTGGCATTAATGGAAACGCCCTTTTCCCGAAGGATTTTGATTAGATCACTATCCTGGGGTGCATATACCTTGAAGCGATTGCGATTTGAATCTGTGACATAGAGTTCTTGCCCCTGTATAACGACATCAGAAACACGCTCTTTATCCACCATGGCCAAAAATTCAGTATAACTGATGTTTGTTTCAGCCAGATGCTGTTGATTGAAAAGGTTGTAAAGCATGATCATCATCAGCGTAATGACTATCCATAAAGCCAGATTTTTGTAAAAAGGATTCAAAGGTCTTAACCCCCTTAAAAGACAATTAATGGTACATTAATATTAATCATCATTGTTGATTAGGCAAGCAAAAGTTCCACTTTCAGCACATTTCTGGTTGAAGGCATCACTTTAACAGACTCATCAATTCTATGGCCCACCACCCAGATTATTTTCCCTCGACTCAACAGTATGGGACATTTTATACGTTTAGTTCGAGGCACTTTTTTGTCAATAAAAAATTTTTTTAGCTTTTGCGTTCCCCCCACTCCCAATGGTTTAAAAGCGTCTCCGGGCCGAAAATTCCTTATTACCATGGGAAAACTTAAAGTGTTCTTATCAAAAAAGCTGGTGTGTTGTCCAGTATAACGATAATCGAATACCTTTTCCATACCCAATTCAGTAAATTTAATGGTCGCGCCAATTTCTTTGATAAACACAGATTCAAGTTTTTCGATTTGATATTCAAACGTAAACGTGTCTGAATGGCTGTCTTTTTCACTCAAACCACACGACATACGTCTTTCTTTAAACACATGGAGCGCATCCCGGTCTCTTTGGATTCTAATACCGTCAGGAAGGTCCAGTTTTCCATAGG
>Ga0307425_1000097_pt1 | contig 48875 bp, 42 predicted proteins | sample SalMarWE160330MG_FD_202152 | JGI IMG/M metagenome (GOLD analysis project Ga0307425, IMG submission 202152) | Salt marsh sediment microbial communities from the Plum Island Ecosystem LTER, Massachusetts, United States - WE1603-30 | ecosystem: Environmental > Aquatic > Marine > Intertidal zone >... | reverse complement strand
GTGGTCGTACTGCGGATCTCCGATTCCCAGCACGTTGGCCCCGGCCTGTTTCAGATTCCGGCAGAAACGGTGGTAATGGGGCGGGAAGTGAGGTGAGAGATACACAATGTTCATGGTTTTTACCTTTGTTAACAATGTAAATGCATTTTTATTCAGGGTTTTTGCAGAACAAAATCCGCCATGCGGAGTATTTCCGATTCGGATGCCGATCTTAAGATATACCGGTATTTCCCCATGGCTTTTTGGAAGATAAAAGGATTTTCGGCATATTCGACCAGACAATGACCGAATGCGGCCAGAATATCGGAATGGCGATGCACATAATCCTTATCCCGCCTGCCCAAGTAGCAGCAATAATATTTCTTTTCAGCAGCAACGGCCGCCTCGTTCTGTGCAATCATGCGGGCATAAACGGCATATAAATCATCGTCTACGCTGTAGTTCATCATATCCAGGATCGCGCCACCCGGCGGCCGGCAGTTGATTTCGATGGGCATATAATCGTCACCAACCATAAAAAACTCAAAATGAAAGAACTTTCGGCAAATGTCGAATAGCTTCGTGAGCTGCCTGCCGATCTGCGACAGTTTGTCGGGGATGTGGCGGCTGACATAGAAAAAGGTGTCTTTGCCCAGGACGTATTCCAGAACGCCCTCTCCATAAATGAGCGAATTCTCAAAGAGAATGCGCCCGTTGCCATCGACCAGGCCGTCAAAAGTTACAATTTTTGCGTCAATAAATTCTTCCATCAGATAGTCACCTTTGATTTCCGTCAAAAGGTGCCTGAGATGTGCTTTGTCCATGACCTTGTGGATTCCACCTGCACCGACCCCCTCATCCGGCTTTAGGATCAGGGGATACCCCAGATCGTCTGCCAGTCGGAGCCCGTGATTGAAATCCGTAATCCGTTCGCCCCTGGCAACCGACAGGCCGCTTTCTTGGAAGAGCTTTTTCATGACCGATTTTTTTTTGAGCCGGTTCAGGTCTTTCGGCTGAATACCGTCAATGCCCAGCTTATGATTGATAAAGCCTTCCAACTGAAGCCACTGTTCGTTATGGGACTCAACCAGGTCAAAATTCGGTAAAGTGCCCAAGGAGGCCTTGACGCTTAAAAGATTTTCGAGTGCATTTTCGACTTCCGCTATGGAACTTAGATTTGCCCTGACATACCATTTCAAGGCCGAGCGTAATTTTTCGGGCATGAAATAAAAATCAGCTTCACCGATTCCCCAAACGTTGACGTTCATTTCATCCAGTTTCAGGACAAAATTGGCATAATTCGGTGGAAATTCCGGGGAAATATATAAAAAATCCATAGTCTGTATGCAAAAATGTCGAGAATCAACCCAAGTAGTCTTGATAGACCGGCTCGAACATCAGAGATTTAACACGGGTTGACAGGTCATCGGGTTTCGGGTTCGTTGCAAGGTCTCTTTTATAAACCACCTCAGCTACGGCGGTCGCGATGTGTGCTGAAACCTCTCTGATTTTTGTCAGTGGCGGATAAATGCATCCTGCTTTATAATCTTCTTCTGATACGAGTTCAGCCAACTCTTTTGCTGCGATAAGGAACATTTCATCGGTCACATGCCTGGCCCCTGCCGCAACAGCCCCCAACCCAACACCGGGAAAGATATAAACGTTGTTTCCCTGCCCCGGCACAAACCTTTTGCCGTTGAAGGTGACAGGCTCAAAAGGGCTGCCGCTTGCAAAAACAGCACGTCCTTGGGTCCATCGATACGCTTCTTCTGCCGTACATTCGGATTTGGAGGTCGGGTTCGACAGGGCAAATACGATGGGTCTTTCATTGTGCCTTGCCATCGCTTCCAGTACCGGTCGGGTAAAGGTCCGGGGCTGACCGGAGACGCCGATGATGGCACTTGGCTTCAACGTTTCAACGGCAGTAAGAAGATCAGGAATAAACTCATGATCATGGGCATAGGAACGCTTTTGCCTGGCTAATTTTTTACGGCTTTTAACGACCAGACCTTTGGAGTCCATATACCAGCACATGTTCAAGGCTTCTTTTTGAGACATGCCTTGGTCTGTAACGGCAGAGACGATGAGATCGCCGATTCCAATTCCCGCTTCCCCGGCACCGAGAAACAAAATTTTCTGCTCCTTTAGATTTCTTCTTGTCATTCGCATCGCCGAGTAAATTCCCGCCACCGCAACACTTGCCGTGCCTTGAATATCGTCATTAAAACAGCAAATCCGGTCTCGATATTTGGCAAGCAGGCGGAATGCATTGCGGTTGCCGAAATCTTCAAACTGAATCAGGGCCTGGGGAAATGTTTCTCCCACGGCCATGACAAATTCTTCAATCAGTTCATCATAGGTCTCATCATAAGGCCGCAAATTCTGTAACCCCAGATAGAGAGGGTCATTTAATAATGTTTCGTTATTTGTTCCGACATCAATACATACGGGCAGACAGGATAAAGGATGGATGCCGGCACAGGCGGTATAAAGGCAAAGTTTACCCACGGGGATTCCCATTCCGTCAACCCCAAGGTCTCCGATCCCGAGGATTCTTTCGCCGTCGGTGACGACGATAATACGAATGTCTTTGTGGGGCCAGTTTTTTAATATTTTGCGTATCCGCCCTTTGTTGTTTGCTGCAACATAAATGCCCCGGGCTTTCCTGAAAATATGCGAAAACTCCTGACATGCCTGTCCGACTGTAGGGGTATAGATGATCGGCATCATTTCTTCGAGATTCTCTTCAACCACTTTATAAAACAACGTGATGTTGCGATCGTAAAGCGACATCAGTGTAATATATTTCCCAAGATCGGTGGGTTTTCTGCGGACGCTTTCCAAAACCTTGGCGCATTGCTGTTCCATCGTCAGCACCTTCGGGGGCAAAAGTCCCCGAAGCTTTAGTTTTTCTCGTTCCGTTTCAGAAAAGGCCGTCCCTTTGTTCAAAAACGGATCCTGAAGCAGTTTCAGGCCGGCAGGGATTTTTTTTCGGATGTCAGGCATTTTCCTTGCTTCTTTTACTATTTGGTAAAATAAAGATTTTTATACTCTCCGACTATTCCTTCTTGTTCGCCATCGTGTAAGTCATAAAGCCTCCGCTTAGGTTTTTCGACTTAAAACCGTTTTGAACCAGAATTCTGTGCCCCAGATATCCTCGAAAGCCCACGGCACAAAACTGGATATACGTTTTGTGCACATCAAGCTCCGATAATCTGCTTCGCAGCTCATCGATGGGAATGTGCAGAGCCCCTTCTATCTTTCCCACGTGAGTCAGCTCGAATTTGGTGCGAAGATCTATCAAAATCGCACCGTTTTTCTGAAGCGATTCGATTTCACTCCAATGGGCGATGTCCATATCTCCTTTAAGAATATTGGCAGCCACAAAGCCGCAAATGTTGATAGGGTCTTTTGCCGATGAATATGGCGGTGCATAAGCCAGTTCCAGTTCTTCGAGGTCGTAGACGGTCATTTTTGCCCGAATGGCGGTGGCCAGCACATCGATCCGCTTGTCCACACCCTTTTTTCCTACTATTTGAGCCCCCAGCACTTTACCGGTACCCGGGAAAAAAAGAATTTTTACCGATGTGTTGGTGGCTCCCGGATAATAGCCGGCATGGGAACCGGAATGAGTGTAGGAAACAAGATAGGGAATGTCATGCTTTTTCAAAAACTTTTCGTTGGCGCCGGTAGATGCCAGGACCATATCGAAGACTTTGACCACCGAAGTCCCCAGCGTTCCGGTAAAGATGGACTTTCTGCCCAAAGCATTGTCTGCGGCAATACGCGCCTGTTTATTGGCAGGCCCTGCCAGGGCGGTCAGTGTGGGAAATCCCGTGACGATGTCTCTGACCTCCACCGCATCTCCCACAGCATAGATGTTCGGATCGGAAGTCCTCATGGTGTCATCTACCGCAATGCCGCCGGTTGGGCCTATTTTCAAATCCGCTTGTTTGGCCAGTGAATTTTCGGGTCTGATGCCAACGGAAAGCAGCACCAGGTCACATTCAATTTCGTGTCCTTTTTGCGTGGAGACCAAAATCCGGTCACTGGCTTTTGAAAATGATTTTACACCGTTTTCAAGCTCGAGTTCTACGTTTTTGGCTTCAAGATGGTCATGAATCAGGGTTGCCATTTCATAGTCCAAAGACGGCATCACCTGGTCGAGCATCTCCACGATGGTCGTTTTAACACCTCTTTCGGTCAGGTTTTCGGCCATCTCGAGGCCGATAAAGCCGCCGCCCACCACAACGGCGCATTGGGGATTGCGCTCATCCACAATCTTTTTGATTCGGTCTGAATCGGGTACATTTCGAAGGTGAAAAATGTTTTCCAGTTCAATACCCTCCAGAGGCGGCTTGATGGGTTCGGCTCCGGGAGATAAAATAAGCTTATCATAATTTTCCCAGTATTTTTCGCCTGTAATATTATTTTTTATCTCAACGGCTTTTTCTTTGGAATCGATACCAACGACTTCGGAGAAGATACGCACATCAATGTTATAGCGCTGTTTGAATTCTTCCGGTGTGGCCAAAAGAAGGTGATCGCGCTTTTTGATGACATTTCCGATATAATAGGGAAGCCCGCAGTTGGCGAAGGAGATATATTCTCCCCGCTCAAAAACGACAATTTTGGCATCTTCGTCCACTCTTCTCGCCCGGGCCGCCGCTGTGGCGCCTCCGGCAACTCCACCCACAATAACCAGTTTAATACCCATATTTATCCCCTTAGGTATAATTTTTAAATTTGAATTCCCCGCTGCTTGCAGCGCGGGATGAATTCAAATAAAAGATAAGATCTTTTTTAAAACAAAAGTTCGGTGCCACAGCCCTGTGTACTGTGAGAAAAATTTCGAAATACCCCATAACTTGCTATGGGAATAGATATTTTAGTCTTTTGCCTGACTGAGCGGTATAGCCGCGTTTTATAAAATCATTACACGATTTTATTGATACATAATATAGGCATTAAGGATCAAAATCAAGGAGCCGAGCATCTAAATCATCTTAATGAGTAATTTTTGCCATAAATTTTCAAATTTGGATAACAGTAGTCGGTTGACAATACCGCTATCTTCAGGTATTTGAATTGTAGTTGGTGGTCTCTGAGTGATAATTAGCGTATTTGTGAGACAGGTTTTAACTCAATTGAGGTTCTAATAAAAGAATACAAGATTAGTTGTTCATGAGAAAGGAAATGTTTATGGGGTATTGGTATAATGCAGCTAAGATAAGGGAAAATATAAACATTCGAAGTTCACGAAGTAAAATCACGCAAGCCAAAAGTCTCTTTAGATATGGCACAAACAAAAGAAACAACATATTAATCATTTGGAATTATATGTTGTTTTTTATTTTGATCTTTTTTTGCTTCGTTACATCAGGCCATGCCATGGATGTTACCCTCCAATGGACTCCGAATAATGAGCCAAACTTGGCGGGCTACAAAGTTTTTTATCGTCAGGAAGGTCAGTCATATAATTATACCGACCCAAACTGGGAAACCACAGATCCCACGTGCGTTATTTATGATCTGAATGAAACGGATACGTATTATTTTATAGTAAGAGCATTCAGTACCGAAGGTTTCGAAAGCGCTAATTCCAACGAAGTGTGTCTTGAAGCAGGAAAAACCACAGGTAATTAGCCGCCAATAGCAAACGCCGGTCCAGATTCGGCATATGGGGTTTCAGATAATCACCATAAATAATTATAAAATTTTCTTTTCGGTTATTTTCTTGCGATCCTAAAACCGTCACTCTGGTTCATTCCTCCCATTATGGGATTTGTTTTCTTTCGTGACTTTTTCTGAGTATCAGTCTGGGCTTCAATTGCTGGCCTTTCGGGTATGGTTGGTCTATGCCATTACCAAAGAGCAAAATATAAATCTAAAATGTCTCAAACAGACCAAGATAGCATTGATCGACATTCGAAAAAAAAGAAAATTCGAAATCAAATCAATATGGAATCCGTTTTTTTGCTGTTCTCAACCATAGCTGTAACCGGTCTGGCTGTTTTCATTATCTTTTGGTTGTTTGTGGTTCATATAATATAAAGGCATTACCCCTAAGGTATCCGCAATTTAACAGGGTTAAAACATGTGAAGAAAAAATGAACAGCAGTATGCTCTGTCAAAGGGTTGCCAAGTAATATTTTTTTCGGGATCCGCTGTAGATCGAAAAAGCATTGAACATTTTAAACGGCTGAAACAAGAGTAATAATTCGAGCAAAAAGTGAAAGGAGAAAAAAACATGAACAAAACAGATTTGGTCAACGAGGTTGCCAAGGTCGTCAAAACCAAAAAAGATGCCCAGGTGGCCGTGGATGTTGTTCTTTCAAGCATTACCGAAGCACTGAGAAAAGGAGACTCTGTATCATTGGTCGGGTTCGGCACATTTAAGGTAGCAGAGAGGAAGGCTCGTAAGGGCAGAAATCCTCAGACAGGAGAAGAGATATATATTGCGGCAAGTAAGGTGCCAAAGTTTGTTGCAGGAAAGGGTTTGAAGGAAGCTGTAAAATAATTACTTAAATTGAGCGATTGTTGAGGGTTGCCCGCCTTTGGTGGTGTTGCCGCAGATACAAGAAAGATGTCGTTCCGCTATAGTCAACTATGCGGGACGGCATCTGACACCGTTGATGCGGTAATCCTCCTGCGGATAAAAATTGGCAATCCCGACTTGTTGGGTCGACTTGTCCCGTCGTAGCTCGATGAGCGAAGTCGGAAGCTGAAAGCGAAGCCCAAAGGGCTTCAAATTTTATAAATAAAAGATATTTTATCCTCTTTTAAAATTTGAAACGCTCAGTTTAAGAATTGTTTGTTTCGAGATAAGGAATAAAGGCAGCGTCAAAATGACCCTGTCTTTTCTATTTGGTGCGCCCGGCAGGGCGCACTCACTCGATCCGGTTTTTAAAGTAAAATAACCTGAAGTGGTTGTTGTAAAAAAAGCTTTCTGCAAGAATAGCAAACGGAGATTTCGAACTCTGATTTTAGATTTAGATTGAGGTTAATGATCCGTATATGCTAAAAAACGATAGTGTTGTGACATCATCCCCCCGAATTTTTTTATTCATCAAAAAATTGGGCCAAAATTGAAAAAGCTCATTTTGATAATCATTTTTTTTGGAATAGTACTGTGTTATTTCTCTGAAACCAGAGCATATGATTATATAGTTAAACCAGAAGATACGTTAAGCGAAATCACACTCATGTTCACCGGAACCCATGATTATGATAAAATTGCACAGCAAAACCGAATTTCAAATCCCGATTTAATATATCCAGGAGATATCATTAGGCTATCGTCATCAAGACCCATTGAAACCCTCAGAAACTACCTTGACGCAATTTATAAATCAAAAGAAACGAAAGCATATAAATTGCTTTCTATCAATACACGTTCAAATATTTCTTATGATGAATTTAAAAATGCTTTAGATAAGATCACGTTTTATAATTTAGACTCAATGCGTATCTGTTCAGATTTTATTGAAAATAAAAACCATATCTTACAAATAAAGATATGGTTAGCACAAGATCCCGCAAGTTGGGGGTTTAACCTAATTAGAGAAAAATACAAGTGGTACATAGTGTTATTCGATCTCAATCCTACGAATCCACAAGATGATGGATTCGTCGAATGGAGATGCAATGGACCCTATAAACCTCACACGGAGTAGGACTGTGACTCAAAACAAGCCCGATCATTATGCAAGACGAAGATGATTTGGCTCCTGCCAGATGCTTTTGAAACATATTGCCAACCTAAAGATAAAAGTTTTTTCATATTAAACCATACTGAATGATCATCAAAAACCATGAACCACCAGAATTATGCACAAAAAACTGTGCATTGATGCACAGTTTTTTGTGCATTTTTTAATCCCATATGTTTTAAATTTTCTGAGCCTTACAGCCAACTTCTCATAACTCAATGGGAAATAAGGGTTTTTATCACTTTATAAGTACAAAACAGAATTTGGCACATATGTTGAATAGAATCCTAATTTAATACATCCTGTATAAAGGAGTTAATATCATGAAATTCAACGTTATGATTGTTGACGATTCAATGAGTGTTCTTGAATTCCTGCAATGGTGGTTCAAGGATGAACCTTATTATCTATTTGCTTTCGACAACCCTCTTGACGCCCTGAAAGTTATTAGATCGTTGGATTGGGCTGTGGTCGTTGTGGATCGGTCAATACCGAAAATAGGCGGCCTTGAATTTTTGAAAAGGGTTCGGGCAGATTCGCCTCGTACAATGGGGATAATCATGACCGACGACAATGAAATTACGGAGGAACTTGATGTGTCATCTTCCAAATGCGTTTATCGATTTGTCAAGAAGCCTCTGAAAAAAAATGAAATTAAACAGGCGGTGAAGACGGCAATTGAGTATTATCAAAAAAATGTCGGCAGCAAAGAGCATGCAACCTCAAGATTATGAAATGAATTTCATAAAAAATGGGCAATATTTTTCATAATATTTGGCAGTATTAATATTGTCTAAAAAGATAACTGTCTATAATTATAGTAAATATGACTGTCTGGAGAATTTGGCACGATTTCTGCTTAATTATGCTTAATTATAAAGCAAAAACATACGTTGAAAAAGCATTAACGCAATTGAGTGTCACTCAACTTTAACACCTAAACAAAAGACCACGTGACGGCTAAATGCCTTCAAGGTTATACTTCAAAAGGGAGTTTGAGGTGGCACTTAATAAATGGCTTCTCTGGTGTGCGTGCATCTTATTCTTCGGTCGACAGTATATATTTATACATAATTTTAGAATGCACCGAAGTTAATAACGGCATTTGGGGAAGCCTTTGTATTTAGAAAAATTCTATCATGATAAACGAAACTATTTCATACCAAAAAAGACCTTTTATTCCCTATGTGTTTCCCTTTGCCCTTTTTGCAGTCTGTATCTACGCAGGTCCCCTCTTCAATATTTCCCAAAGTCTTATGTATCCAATAAAAACCGTTCTGGTGGCTTCAAGCCTTATTTACTTTTGGAATGTCTACAGGCAGGAAATACGATTCTCACTTAACTTGCTGCCCGTCATCTCCGGAATTTTGGTCTTCTTTTTATGGGTGTTTTTTGAAGGGATGTATCCTCAGATCGGACATTCAGAGTTTAATCCTTATAAACACGCAAGCGGTTATGGTGTATATTTTGTTATTACTTTCAGGCTGATCGGCGCCACTTTGGTTGTTCCTTTAATGGAAGAATTGTTCTGGAGATCGTTTGCCCTAAGATTTGTCATAAAATCTGAATTTAAATCCGTGCCGCTCGGACAGTTTTCATGGTTCTCCTTCATTTTTATTTCGATTCTTTTTGGACTTGAACATGAACGCTGGCTTGTAGGGATTTTTGCAGGAATGGTCTATTCAGGTGTTCTCTATCGAAGCAAAAATCTGTTTGACCCCATTTTGTCCCATGCAATTACAAATTTCTTGCTGGGCATCTATGTTCTCTCAACCCATCAATGGTCTTTCTGGTAACTGAAAAACGAAACGCCAAAATAACATTAAAGGTTTTTCAATCCATTACAAAATGTCTCGATTGCAGCTACAGGTTCGGCACCATATGAAAAAGGAAATGATCATCAAAATCATATGTGAAATGTATCCACAGCTTCTTTCATAAGCTTCCCGATGGCCATCTTTTGAGGACATCGTTGTTCCGCCAATGAATAGTCTAAATTTACCATTTTCAGTCGGACATTTTCAGGTATTGTTTTAAATTTGACGGCGGCGTAATCGAACTCACCATAGCTGCGATAATACATGAGATACCGCATCACATCACCGATGGGGACATCCATTTCAACAGTGGATTCACAGATTTTCGTACAACCGGCGCAATAATCCGAATGTGTTTCGCAAGCATAGCGGTGTAAAAATTCAGTATCCCGTACAGAGAGGTCGGTCCTGTTCAATGCAGCGGCGACATTGGCCTTAAGAATTGTCATGTTCGGCATCTGCGAACAAATGCTGGCGATATCCGGGTGTTGCCAAACGGCCATTAATTTGGCCTGGGCGTCGGTAAATCCTTTTTGTAAAAAACGGCCGGCCATTTTGAGTTCGGTATCTGTATTCGTCTTAACCGATCCTCCACCTTGGGTTTTCATGGCGGTCAATCCGATGCCCGCTTTCACACAGGCATCTACCGCTCTTTTCATGCGGTCGCTATGCATCAACCGAAAGTTATAGGCAATCATAATACCGTCGATCCAGCCAAGCTTTGCCGCCTCTATCATACACGTTTCCATATTACGGTGGGTACTGAAGCCGAATAAACGGATCTTCCCGGCTGCCTTGGCCTTTTCCGCCCAGGTTTTGGTGCGTTCATTCAGTTCATCAATACCGTAGATGCCGTGAACAAAATAAAGATCGATATAGTCGGTATTCATTCTTTCAAGGGATCGATCAAGGAGCCGGGTCATGCCTTTAGGGTCCCGGGCGTCGGATTTGGTCACGAGAAAAATCGTATGGCGATCTTCAGGATATTTATTGAAATATTTTCCGATGCCGGTTTCGCTGCCGCGTTGATAGCAGTCCGCTGTATCCCAGTAGGTTACACCCCAACGCACGGCCTGTTTCATCATTATCTGGTTGGAGGCGATATCGAACATTCCGCCCAATGAAAGTATTGAAACCTTTACTCCGGTTTTCCCGAAGGGTCGGACAGGTATCGTTTTTTGTGCTTCGGTTGGGTGTGCAATTTGGCTGACCGGTGCCATGACCGCTCCCAATCCGGCAGTACCGGTAGCCTTTAAAAAATCTCTGCGGGACCATTTGCCGTCATTTTGGTGCATTTTATATCCTCCGTTAATTCTTAATTCTTTTTCAGCATTTCACTTGAATCCTTATAAAAATTTCATCCAAACATAGTTATCGTTTAAGAAGCAATGCGTGTTCAGAAGTTCTGGATTCATTGTCTGCCGTTACCCGGATAGCGCGCTTTCCCGGAACCGGGCACTCGTGTTCGCAAACGCCGCAGCCGATGCAGTGTTTGGGATCGACATAGGGCTGCTGAAGCCGTATCTGAATTTCAATGCGGCTTCCCGGCAGCGGCGGTGATTCAAAGGGCAATCCGTCGGCAACCCGCAACCCCCTTTCCCAGTTGCTGACGATTCGCCGCGGTCGATGATCTGTTGACGGTAGAACCACGGTAAAATAATCACCCGTGGCCAATAGATTCACACCGGGTCCAATGCCCTGAAACTCGATATATAAGGCATCGGCCTTTGCTACAATCAGCTTGGAACCCGTATCAATCGTGTTGAAAACTTCACGGGTTCGGATGGCCTTGGGACTCACCGGGCAATTTTCCTGGCACACGATACAAGGTGTGTTCATTGCCCAGGGCAGGCACCGGCCCTGGTCGACGAAGGCGGTTCCGATTTTAATCGGGCCTTGTTCGGAATAACGGTTTCTTCCCAGTCGTTCATCGATGCTGATGGGTCGTATCGCCGCTGTTGGGCAAAGATTTCCGCAGGCAATGCAATTAAACTGACAACCGCTGGTTCCTATGCGAAAATTGAGAACCGGGGTCCACAATCCTTCAAGACCGCCTTGCATAACCGCCGGATGGATTACATTGGTCGGGCAAATGCGCATGCACTGGCCGCATTTGATGCAGCGGGAGAGGAACGTTTTTTCAGGCAGGGCGCCGGGAGGACGCACCAAAGACGGGTCCCAGTTTCCTTCGAGATGACCGCTTATTCTCAGCATGGGAATGGCTGCGGCTCCGGATACTGCCGAGGCTAAAAATTGCCTGCGAGACAGATCCGGTGCGAGAATTTCACCCGAAGCAGACGGAGCGATCTGATATGTCATTAAATGATGACGGCACTCGTTCAGACAGTTCATGCACAGGATGCATTCGTTTATTCGAATTTGCGACGTCGGCGAGCACGCACCTTCACAATTCTTTTCACAGAGCCGGCAATCAGGACATTCATTTTTTGTTTTGCCCATTCGCCAGAGGGCAAGACGACTCAATATACCGAACATGGCGCCCGCCGGACATATGAAACGGCAATAAAAACGCGGCACCGCCAGATTTAACAATACCGCTGACAGGAATATGGCTGCCATCAGCCAGGTACCGTCGTAGGAGCGTGGTATGGTTGAAATGGATACAGAGGTGCGGTCGACAAGCGGCAGGATAACAAGGTTTACCGAGCGGTATACCAAAGACATCGGATCCAGCAGTCCGATTTGTAGAGACGCCGTCGAAGTTTGATGGCCGTTAAAGAGGGTGCTTAACAACAGCCAGATGACAATGAAGATCAAAAACACAACCCCCATTTTTTTTGGATTCGTCCGTGCTTGGCGTCTGGCATTGAGGATCATCCATGTCAATATGGCCAAAACCAGGACCCCGAAAAACAATCGGTTGGTTTTGGGTAAACGAATAAAGTCAATTGCCAGTTCGAGCGTCGAAACCGTCAAAAGAAAAATCAGAATCCAATATTTGATCGATTGTCCGGGATGGTATCGATGGAGTTTTATTTTTTCGGCCATGGATCTTTTACGTTTGGCCAGAAAACCGACAAAATGGTGAATGGAACCGAACGGGCATATCCAGCCGCAAAAAAATCGTCCCAGGATGATTGTCAATACGATGGTTACCAGCCCCCATAAGAGGCCGTCGTATACCGTTCGGGTGCTCAGCAGTGTCGCCAATCCCACCAGTGGATCCAGCTGAATGATCCAGTTCACCGGCCAGCCGCGCAGCTGCCACCATCGATCCCCAAGGGTGGTGACCACACAAAACCATAAAAACAGAACAAAAAAGAACCCTTGACAGATTCGTCGGGTGGTTACGATATTCATGAGTTTTAGTAAAAATCCGGTCCAAGAGGGGCCGGCTTTGATTTAACCCCTGGAAGGAGCTTGTTTATTTAAAGCCGAACAAGTTAAAAGTGCCTAAAGTGATCTAAAGTGCCTATTACAAGTGCCTAAAGTTTGAAGTGATCTAAAGTGCCTAAAGTTGAGGTAGCGCTAACGGGCTGTCATTAAAAAATAATTGGCAGAATTCCTTAACTTTAGCTCACTTCAAACTCTTGTCCGCCGATGCACTGTGGCGGGTTAGCTCACTTCAAACTCTTCCAGCGATTCTTCAGGCAGAGCTATTGATCTCTGACACGGCCAACAGGGCCAGGGTTTCTCTGCTGAACTAAATTGATGCCACTACAGGATTCAATTTGCGATAGTCCGCGGTTCCAATTCCGGCGGCTTGGGCTTTTCCGATGAACGGAAGTTCATCTAAAGATCTTCCGAGTAAAGATGCGCCAAATGCATCGGCAGCGACCTGATCCGTACTGACGATCATGGTATTGGTTTTTTTAAGGTCCGAAAGAGAGCCCCCGGTGGGACCGTTGGTCATCATGCTCGTGGTCGCGTCCAGTATCACCAGAGAGGGCTTTACCATCATGGCCAGTTCCATAATAATGCTGTGTATATCCTGGTGAAAGATATTGCGGCGACCCCCCAGAAGTCCGTACCAGTTTTTCATAATCATGGATGCGCCGCTTCGATGGTGATCTTTAAGCGGCGCCATACCGATCACTTTGGTGATATCCGTAAAGGGCTTATAAAGAACCGGCCAATTTCGAATCAATTTTGCACCTTTGACCGACATGGGGCTGAACAAGTCATCGCGCGGCAATAACACCTTAGCACCGGCTTTGCGAGCGGCATCGGCAATGCCGGTTAGAGTAAAGCAGCTGGCAGGATCATTAATGGGGTTATCCGTTACCACGACGGATGCGGCGCCGGCCCCAAAACAAAGCTGTGTCATTTCGCTGATGATCGCAGGATGGGTCGTTGCGGACAGCATGGCCGGAGATGCAAAAGCGGCATTGACTTTTATCAGTACTTGATCCCCTTTTTTTATAAATGTTTCAATACCACCGAGTGATTTTAGAGCCAGACTTAAAGTGGCAACCCTGTCCTCTCCCCGGATAATACTCATTTTTTGCCCCGGAACACCAATGGAAAAGTCCTTCAGGACAAGTTTCGACGGCTCATTTTTTGATAAAGTGGGACCTTTGGAATCATGGAACCAGAAACCTGCGGCACAGGCAGCAGTTATGGAAATTCCTGCCTTAGTCAATCGATTCAGAAATTGACGCCGGTTCAATCCGTTACTGTTCGGATCTAGGTTCATTGCTACCCTCTTTTATTCGATGATATAATCGTGTGGCCAGCGTTTGCGCCTGCTTGATGGTTGCAGCTTCCCGAGTGCCTGCCAAATACGAATCATGGGAAAAAACGATCTCAAAGGTGTCTAATATTTTTATCAATCGAGCATCCTTTATCGGCAACCTTTCTTCAATATTTTGCCCGCCGTATGCCAATAAAAACTGCGTGTAAGCCGAGGCCATTTTTTTTGCTTCCTCAGGTGTCTTACGATGGGAAAGATAGGCCGTGAGACGGCTATTGTCAAATTCATATTCGGCGGTGAAGATCTTATCAAAACCATCATAGCCAAAAGCATTCGAAGAAATTAAGACGATACTGTTTTTGACCAGCTCCTGTTTGGGGAACAGCTCCGTTTCGTTGACAACGGATACTTCAACAGGGGTGTTGCGAATGAATGTCTCGGCCATCTTTTTTACGGGTTGCAGCACCTGTCCGGATGCTTTGGATGCGATAATTTCAAGATAATAACGGCCGTGAGTCAGAAAGAGAGCGTTGGGTGTCCTGTAGGCATGTTGAGTCAAATCCAGGGACGCTGCATCTTCCCGACGCTGGGCGCTAAACACTGAAAAAGCGTTTTGACTGTTGCCCATGTCATAAACAAAAGCTTCCATCCACAGATCGGCTTCACGTTCATCCCTAAACCGCTGACTGATCAAACGGGTAAAACCGGCGGACAAGTACAATTCCGCCTTGCCGTTGATTTTATCGGAAAGATTGCGGGTATCAAATATCTCCGTCTTTGTGAGGGGCTGTATGCCTTCGGGCAAGGGAACAAAGGATGCGTTGGGAGCCAATGGGGAAGATGGTTTGTCTTTGTTTGGTGCCGGTAAAAGCGCATCTTTTTGCAATACCCCCGGGTTAAAGTGGGATTGGGTGATAAATATACCCAGGCCGATAACCATTAGAATGGAAAGAATGAGCATACTCAAAAATGTTTGCCGCCGACTGTTGTTTTTATTCTTCCGAATCACTGAACCCTCAAACTTAGACAGAAATTTTGGCTAAGACATCTTATGAAGCAAAGCGCCTTTAAAAAGGTATAAGATCCGGCTGCCATTGAGAGAAGTCTTTCTAACGTATCAATAAAGGCTGTATCCGTAACATTAAGCTTTATAATTTAGCATAAAACAAAGACCCACAAAGTGTCAATTTGCAAATGGGTTTTAAGCCTTGTTGCGGAAATATTTCATAACGGTTTCGTTGAAATCCTGAGCACATTCAAGATAAATGAGATGGCCGGCATTGGCGAAAGATTTCTCCGCGACACCGGGAATATGGATGGAAAGTAAACGGCCGTTTTCAGGCGGTACCAGTATGTCACGCTCGGCTGTAAGAATTAAGGTGGGAACTTGTATGTCACCGATGCGCTCACAGGCATCGAAACGTCTGATTGCGTCGAGTTGACGCTTGAGCGCATAGTCCGGCTGGAGCGGTGCTTTCAACTGCCGTTCTTTGTAACGTTTCAAGGCATCCGATTCACCCCTTAGAAATTGAGGAGTGACCAAAAGCTCAAGGTTTTTATTGATGATCTCTTCCGGTGAAAGACCTTTGTTATTGGCAAACCGTTGAATCACATTCGGATGTGGGGGAATACGCTGACTGCCGCCACAATGGGTACATCCAAGCACAAGACCATGGACCCGGTCCGGATGCCTAAGGGTCAATTCTTGAGCAATCATGCCGCCCATTGAGAGACCCACAACCCCCGCTCGCCTCACCCCGGCGGCATCCAGAACAGCCGCGGCATGATCAGCCATTTCCTCAATGGTGTAAGGGCGATTTGGCTTGCTGGAACGACCCGCGCCGATGTTGTCAAAGACAATGACACGGAAGTGGGGAGACCATGCTTCGATACTCTCTTCCCAGGACCATGTCCCGCCGCTGACACCGCTAATCAAAAGCAGAGGCTCTTTTTTTCCGTAACTTTCCCAATAAATCCTTAGGTCTCCGAGAGTTGTTTTAGGCAAATTTCACCTCCAATATACATGTTATCTTGAAGCAAAAGATAGATTTAATGATTAACAATCAAATTTTTGTTAAGAATACCGATTATATCTAAAAGAAAACCAGATCAATGAATAAACGAAAAAAACAACCGGACATAACCCATCTATCAACCAAACAGCTGCCGCCCAAGCTTGAAACGGAATTACCTCCCTATGGTCTTGAAACCTGTCTTGCCTGCAAAATAATGAAAAACCTTCGTATTAAGCGTTTCAATAGCGTTCCCGGCAATTGTCGCGCACAACAGCAGGAAGATTTCTGGTGCTCTTTATTACATCTGGATAAAATGTTAAAGGATTAAACGATATTCAAAGGCCGACTCCCATCCCAGCCTTCCAAATTCACTTCCTGACTCGATGGGTGCCCGCATAGCACTATCACAGATAGATTTGACAACTCACTAATTAGACAATAGTTTATTATCTGAATCTTGCATTTGAAAGCTCCCGATTTCTGCAAGATTCGAGTATCAAGTTCGTTCGCTTCGCTTACAATTGGAAAGATGGAGGAATGGAGAGATGGGGTTGAAGGAGTTCTTTACAATTAATTGTTTATTTCCGTCTAACTCCCAATATTCCAACATTCCATTCTGACAGCATAAATTGTGAGCTATTAAAAGAGCTTTAATTTCAAATAATTGTAGAATTTCCGAGACGTGTTATTGATTGGAGAATAATTTGATGACGCTAAGACCGGACTGCGAAACATTAGAAAAAAGAATCAGAGAACTGGAGGAAGAGCTGCAGCAGTTAAAGCAAGCCGATAAATCGACGGGCGAAGCCGAGGATACGGCCCGGGCGCTTTTAAATGCGGCTTCGGAGTCTGCGATTCTTATCGATACCAAAGGTATCATCCTTGCTGTTAACGAAATAGCGGTTCAAATGTTGGGAAAGCTCGATGTCAACATCATCCGGATGAATATTCGCAATGTCCTTCCAACGGAGGTCGCGATACACATAGAACAGAAGATCGATGCGGTCATCTGCACAGGCGAACCGATTCAGTTTGAATATAAAAATGACGGATTGTCGTATGCTAACACGGTATATCCCATATTTGGAAGACGTGGGAAAATCGAAAAGCTGGCGATCTATACAAGTGAAGTTACAGAACAGAAACGGGCCATAGAGGCGCTTAGGGAAAGCGAAGAAAAATTTCGGAGCATCAGCTCTTCAGCCCAAGATGCACTGATCATGATGAACAGTAAAGGAAATATCTCCTATTGGAATGAGGCTGCTGAAAGAATATTCGGGTATACAAAAAAAGAAGCCATTGACAGAAATTTGCACAAGCTTTTGGTACCAAAAAAATACCTTAAAGCTTTTATGATGGGATTCAAAGGGTTTAATGGCACCGGTCAGGGTGGTGCCATTGGAAAAACGATTGAAATGTCGGCGCTCAGAAAGGATGGGACAGAATTTCCCATGGAACTTTCCCTGTCGTCTTTTCAGCTTCGGGGTCAGTGGCATGCTTTGGGTGTTGTTCGAGATATTTCCGATCGAAAGCAGGCGGAAAAGGAACGGCTGAAAAAGGAAAAACTGCAAGGGGTGCTCGAGATGGCCGGAGCTGCCTGTCACGAATTGAATCAACCTTTGCAGATTATGTTGGGATATTATGAATTTTTAATAAAGAACATCCCGGATGATCATTCCCTCATTTCAACACTCAACGTCATCCAAGAACAAATCGAAAGAATGGGAGCGATTACAAAAAAGATAATGAAGATCACAAAATATGAAACCAAACCTTACATCCAGGGCAGTATAATTATTGATATCGATAAATCTTCAGATACGCTGGCGTGAGGCGGGTAAGGCAGAGCCACAGCCGGCCCTGCCTTTTTTATTCATTTTGTTTATTATGTTGTGACGATCTGTGTTTCTCATAAAAGATACGAATCGATGAGCATCATAAAACATCAGCCAGAGGATTTTATAGAAATAATTACATCTTCCTTTCTGTGTATTCTTTTTCCCGGCGTTGAAATAGCTTCATTTTTTTGCAGGAAAACCTGCCTTAATTGATATCCTTGTTCCAGATGTTCGGATAGGGACCTTTGTATATTTTGCTGAACGTTGTCGTCATTATAAAATGCAAGTTTTTTACGGACGGCAATGGTCTCTTCGATCTCGCATTGGTTTTCAGACGGATGCGAAATCTCCCTGGCTTTCTCTCCGGCTGACAAAAATATGTTTGAGATTTCCTCTATACCCCTTCCCAACCCTTTTTTTTCCATTTAGAATACGCCCTTTGATTTTGCCTACATCTCATCCTCATCATTTAGAAAAGAATCAGCGGATTTAGTGGCAATGGCCTCAATCATCTTTGAATAATTGGATTGAGAGGAATACGCAGGAAATTCCTCTATCTCAGAAGCTGGCGATTCATCCTCGTAAAATTCCTCCATTTCGGAAGCCGACGGTTCATCCTCAGGCAATTCCGCGGCAGCGTCAATATATTCTTCTGTTCTCTGCAACATATCTTGCGCCACGTTGGCGGTGTTGAGATTCTGTTGAGTTCTATCTTCCTCTGAGCGAATAACTTCTTCGGCCAGGTTTTCATAATCCTTGTGACCAATAGCATGTTTATCATAATCTCCAACAGGCAGACCAAGATCTGCTGTTTCCCTGAGACGGATATTGTAACGAATTACCGTGTCAAAAACATTGTTTCCAAATTCCGCTTTTACTTTTTCCAAAACAATCCTGGAATAACGAGTTCTGCGATCATACATCGTGATAAGCGCACGAGATTTAATATCATGGCCAATTTTGTCTTTAATCAGGAGAATGATCTCTATGAGTTTGGCAACACCACGAAGAGAAAAAAGGCTCATATCGATGGGGATAATGACTTCATCGCAGGCACGAAGTGCATTAAAGCTAAGATGCCCAATGCTTGGAGGACAATCAATGACAATAAAGTCATATTGTTTTTTGAGAGACTGAATGGCCTGAAAGAGTCTGTGTTCCCTCCTCTCCAGTCCTGAAAGCTCTTGTTCGAATGCACTGAGGATTAGGCTTGAAGGCGCAAGATCAAAGTTGTCTTTAACAGGCACCAAGATATCCTCAATTCCCCAAAGCCAATTTTTCTTAGGTGTTATCACGTCATAAATAGTTTTCTCGAGATCGGAAGGCTTTACGTTTAGACCCATGGTGGCGTGGGCCTGAGGATCAAAATCGATGAGCAATACCTTTTGTCCTTTTAGCGATAATGAAGATGAAAGGTTAATGGCTGTTGTCGTTTTACCGCATCCTCCTTTTTGATTCGCACTCGCAATAACTCTCATAAATTACCTCCTTTATTTTATTTACCAAAAAAACTGTTCTATATATTAAATAAAAAGATTTTTCAAGAAAAAATACGATATATAGTGTAATTAAGAATAGAATATACAACATACTGTTGACAGTGTTTTCACAATGGGGTAGGAAGGCTTATTTAGATTTTGATGCGGTCCTTTCAAAACCCTCCTCGATCAAAACTCTGGTTGATAGGGTTAAGAATCTGACATCATCCATGCACAAGTGATGGACAAGTGAAATGATATGAGAAGAAGCGATAAAGAAATTACCGATAAAAAGGCGATTGAAGACATCATTTTGAGATCAAAAGTGTGCAAACTTGCGATGTGTGAAAATAACATGCCTTACATCGTTCCCTTATGCTTTGGTTTCAAAAATAATACCCTTTATTTTCATAGCGCCCCTAAAGGGAAAAAGATTGAAATTCTAAAAAAAAACCCCAATGTTTGTTTTGAATTCGAGATATTTACACAAGTTATAAAATCCGCCAAGGCATGTAAGTGGGGAATGAAATATGAAAGTGTTATCGGGTTTGGCAAAGCCGGCTTTATTACTGATGATGATCTGAAACGGCAGGCTTTTGATATCATTATGAACCAATATGCCGACGGATCATTTATATATGAAGACGCATTATTGAAATCTGTTGTTCTAATAACCGTCGAAATTCATAGCATGACTGGAAAACAATCTAAAATTTAAAACTGATTTTCGTTCACCGAGACTTCAAGAACCATTTTGTCTTCCGAGCCGAAGTGGTTGCAAAGCGTTTCGAAAATTTCGGCGCCATGCTTGATGAAATAGCAATTCTTAAAGACGCCAGAATCAACCATACCCTCGGATGTCAGATGGGTAAGCAAGTCTTGAAGTGGGTTATAAAATTCTCCCACAAAAATCTGGGGTTTGTAGTAACCGATACCAAGCTTCTTTTTTACAAAGGTAATGGCATTTTCAAGGTTGGTGCCGACCCCGCCCTTGAAATAAATGTCAGCCTCGGTGGTTTCAGATAAAATTTCCTGCCTTTCTAGTAAATCATTTCGCCCTAAATGTGCTGCAAAATCCACTTGTGTAAAAATATCTACCCCTGGAATCTTCCAATATACAGCACCGCAGAGCAATCCAACAGAAGATGCCGTTTTGGACACAAACGACATAATACTTCCGGCACTGCCACCGGTAAGGATACCGCAAATGCCGCCATGGAAATCTTTGAATGACTTGATGCTGTCTATGATTTCTTTCCGGGTATTTGCATCTACGGTGCCCGCAGTACCGTAAATCGCGGCCAGCTTCCTTGAACTGAAAGCTTCATGAAATGATGGTATTACCGAAGACCTCATAAAAAACCGTTTGTATAAGACCAAATCACCTTGCAAAGGGCTTTTCCAATAAATATTTACCCCCATATCCTGGAGCGTATTCATAAAGACAAGGTGCTCTGAACGGAAAAAATATTCCTCTTCAGGAGCCCTTCTGAATGTCAGATCGCTGAGAAGGCCCAGGTCGGCAGCCACAATGAGATAGGATGCAAGACGTCGATTGGGGAAGTCCTGGAGAATCAATGCGGTATTGGGTTTTAGCTCCTTTAACAACTGATCGTAACGGTCATTCAATTTGATGAATCTTTGTCCTTTTTCAGTAACGGCTGCGATGGTTTTTTCATTGACTGTCCGCTCCGCGTAAAGCTTTTCTAATAGATCGGAGTTAAGGTCAATATAGAACTTTCTCTTTACATTTTGCAGGGAGGAGGCGGGTTTGTAGACTTCAAAATGCGCCATCTCTTTGACAAAGTCTTTTTCGCCGCCGACAAGCTCAAGATAGATGATTCCATTGGTGTGTTTGCTCCCTACCCTGGCATCTGAGTGCTCCGGATCTATAATATACATTTCGTTTTGCTGTGTAAAAATGCTTGTGTGGGATATGACGCCGCTTCCGGCAGGCACGATGACCTGATCTACCTTTTGTTCCGGCTGGACAAAATATAGATCTTCACGAGGGATATGTTTTTGAACGGCAGCCTTTAAATATTCGGGGGTCAGGACCTTGGGATTGGGAAGATGCACAAAAGGCATCACCGGTACGGCCAGAATGCCTTCCTCAAGCACCTTGGTTCCTTTTGGAACAATGATGATGCGATTTGAAATCAGGTTGATGAGTTCTTGAGCAGTGTATTTGAGTTTAGAATTTCTCAAGTATATCTTGCCGACGTCAAGGCCGGGTATCATCAACTGGTTGATGGTGAGGTTTGCAGCGTATTCGGGAATATAGAACCAGAATCTCGCTTCATAAGAGATCTTATTCCCTTTGATTTCAAAGGCACTCAGCTTTTCCTGGTTAATTCCAAGTCTTGCCTTTGTGCTATGCAGGTCGGTTGTCAGGCAGTCATGATTGCGCGAGAAATATTGCATTTGTTCATCGTTAAGGGTTGTAGCGATTTGGGCGATGACCTCGGTTTCATCAGCATGAATAATTTTTTCGATTTGACAATCGGGACTTTCATTAAGGGACATCATCGAACTCCAAGAAAATTTTAACCGGGCAGATTGCCCGGTTCAGTTTGTTACGATCCAATTTTTTATAACACCAAATAATATCACGAAGTTCGAATTTTATCAATCTATTATTTCGGCTTCCTCGATCGCTGGCGCTCCATCCATGGCCGCAATCTCAGGGCCTAGAAGTGTGGCCAACCATCGCGTTTCTTCTCTGCTGTCTAAAGCGATCTTGGCCGTCATGGTCAACGGCACGGACAACAGCATTCCCACCGGTCCCAGGACCCATCCCCAGAAAATAAGCGATAAAAAAACTACCAGTGTGGAAAGCCCGAGACCGCGGCCCATAAATCGCGGTTCGATGACATTGCCCACCAGCAGATTGATAATAACGAAACCGGCTGCCACGATAATGGATTTGACAAATCCAAGCTGGATAAGGGCGAGCAATACAGCCGGTATGGCCGCGATAATCGAACCGATATTGGGGACATAGTTCAAAAAGAACGCCAGAAGGCCCCACAGCACGGCATAATTGACCCCGACAATGGCAAGCAAGATAAACACTGAAATGCCGGTAGCAAGGCTCATCCAGGTTTTAATGGCCATATATTGTTTAACGGTGTTAATAAATTTGTCAAAATTTTCCAGAGAGTTTTTTTCATCTCCAAATATTGTATGTAACTTGACCGGAAAACTTGAGGCCTCGATGAGCATAAAAATCACGATCATCAAGATTAAAAGCCCATTGGTGAGGACCTGCCCCAGACTGTTCAGCCCCTTGGCAACGAGCTTCATGGCCGCTCCCGTATCGAACAGTTTCGTCACTGCCAGGCCGGCCGTATCTATTTTGTGTGATTCAAGCCAGGTTACCACTCCGGCGATAAGTGCACGAAGCTTGGCTTCATATACCGGAAGATCACCTGAAAAATCTTTGATGGATGAACCGACCAGTCCTGAAATTAAAAAGCCGATCAATAAAACGCCAAAAATTACGATAATCAGGGCCAGCCATATGGGAAGGCCTTTTCGGTGCAGCCAAAATAACGGTGGGGCGCTGATGATGGCGATAAATGCGGCCAGCAAAAAAGGCACCACGATGGTCACGGCGGCACGCATACCCGCAATAACCACTACAAGGGCAGCAACGGTCAACAAAATTTGGGATGCCGATGCTCTATGAGAAATTTCTTTCATGGGCTTTGATTTGAAAGTTTTCGAGAAAAAATAAAAATTGACGATTAATAACTTATTTTGCAACCATCTATTTTTTATGTGGATTTATCGAGTATTAACCCTGTTTGTATTATTTTAAAAACGAACTGTCAATCCTGATAAATTCCCGGTTATCTTTTTGACAATTTGATTTTTTATAAACATTTGATATGATGCTATTTAACCTCCAGGATAAATTCTTAAAACAAGTTTCGCACACTTAATTTTGATGGTTTCGTAAAAAGTCAATTTTAAGCAACACAATACAGCAGAAGAGGCTAAAATGAAACTAACACATCATAAATTAAGAGAAATTCAAGCCCCCATGGTTTCTTCCCTGATTTATGGTTTTGCAGGAGAAATCGGCTATGAAAAAGCAATGGAAATTGCCGGGAACGTCATCAGCGAAGATGCAATAGCGTCAGGGAAAAAGATGGCACGGCAATATGAAGGGAACACTCTGACTGAACTGTCTAAAATCGTAAAAGAAGTATGGGCCGATGATGGCGCCATAGAAATAACAATGATCAAAGAAACGGACCGCGAGTTGTTTTTTGATGTGACCTATTGCGGATATGCCCAAATGTACGACAAAATGGGGATAAAAGATTTAGGATCCACTCTTTCGTGTATCAGAGATTTTTCGTTCCTAAAAGGATTCAATCCACAGATAGAATTAAGAAGAACACAGACCATCATGGAAGGTGAAAAATATTGTGATTTTCGCTTTGAAAAAAAATAGTGCATCCTTGTCGATGTCCATGTAAAATTAGAAAGGGAAGAGATCGTGAAACGTTATTTTATTTCTAAGATAATAATTTTGACAGTTATTTTGGCGGCTTGTTCGACGGTTGTAGTAAAAAGACCGTTAGAAAGGGATGCCGTATTCTCCTTTATTGTAACCGCAGACATGCGCGGGTATGCCGGGCCTAAATATCAATCCTCAAAATACTTTTTGGGAACCTGTGAAGCCATTCGAAAATTTGGCAAAGGATCATTTATGATCAGTCCAGGGGACATCGATCCTCCGCATCATGTTCTTGATACCATCAAAAAGGTTCTGGGCGAAGATTATCCCTGGTATCCTGTGGTTGGCAACCACGAAGCGGAAACACCCGAGGACATGGCATGGCTGAGAAATTGGGGTAAAAAGAGAATCCCTAACTTTACGCGAACAGGTCCGGAGAACGGCCGAGAGACAACATATTCATTTGATTTCAAAAATGCCCATTTTGTAGTAATCAATCAATATTATGACGGCAATTCGGATACGGGAACCAATGGAGATACTCCAACGCCGCTTTTCAATTGGCTGGCTGACGACCTGGCGGCCAATTTAAAACCCTTTGTTTTTGTGTTTGGTCATGAACCGTTTGTGTCGATTCCTGACATTGACAACGGGCGACATCGGCATAAAAAAGATAGTTTGAATGCTCATCCGAAGAACAGCCATCGCTTCCAGAAACTTCTTCGCAGATATGGAGTTGCCGCTTACGTTTGTGGTCATACACACAATCTATCTTTTTCCAAAATCAACGGGTTATGGCAACTCGATGCAGGGCATTCCAGGGGAATCGGAGACACCGGTGTGCCTAGTACTTTTCTTAAGTTCTTGGTCGGAAAAAACACTTGCTGGGTCGAAGTTTATCGTGATGATAACAATGGTGGCCCTTACGCTTTGACCCATACCGTTTTGCTGAATTGAGATTCATTATGATGAACATTCGAACAAAATCCATATTGGTTTTAATCCTGCTTGGAATGATTGATATTGCGATCCCCATACCCATTATCGGTCTGTTGTTAATCTATGTTATCATCCAAAAACCTTCTTGGTTTCAAGACCTTGTCCAAGAAATCTACCGGTTGGAATAACGGTCGGTTTCTTTATAACGGGGAACAGAACAGGCAATAGCGGGGTGCGTATGTCAGATATCAAGATAACAAAGGGATATCTTCCCGGTTCCATCGGCCGGGTGGTTGAACTTCATGGAACTTACTACAATACCCATTGGGGATTCGGACCCTTCTTCGAATCAAAGGTGGCTGCAGAGATGGCAGGATTCATCGGGAGGTATGACGAACATCAGGATGGCTTCTGGACGGTTTCGCTGGGGGGTCGCATTGAAGGTTCCATTATCATTGACGGGATTCATGCCAAAGATGAGGGTGCACATTTGCGGTGGTTTATTGTGTCCGACAGTTTGCGCGGAAAAGGTGCCGGCAACTTGCTTGTCCAAACGGCCATCGACTTTTGCCGAAACAAAGGCTACCGATGTATCTTTCTTTGGACCTTTGAAGGTCTTCATGCCGCCAAATACCTATATGAGAAGTATGGTTTTCAACTCGTAGAGCAGCACAAGGGAAGACAGTGGGGAAAAGTTGTCAAAGAGCAACGATTCGAATTGGCGATTAAATAGTATTGTTCCAATTTTGAATGTCCGATTTGATAGATACTAATAAATATAGATGCTCGGCATGTACCTGTTCAGTAGGATTTGTACTTTTTAGTAAAAATTTAAGGGATGGTCACAAAATGGCTGAAATATTTATTTCCAGAAGAGTTTTCAGGGATGCCATAGATATATTGGAAAAAGAAGGGCATACTGTCGACATCAACGACACGGACCGAATTCTGCCTGCTCAGGAACTGCTTCAAAGGGCCCAAGGAAAGGCGGGTCTTATCTGCTTACTCAACGATAGGATTGATTCTGTGGTCATGGACAAACTTCCGTCCCTCAAGGTGATTTCCAATATTGCCGTGGGATATGACAATATCGATATCGCCGGGGCTACCCAACGGGGCATTATGGTGACCAATACCCCGGGTGTATTGACAGAGACAACGGCCGATTTGGCCTTTGCTCTGTTGCTCGCCGCCGCTCGCAAGATACCTGAAGCCGATCAATATACAAGGGCTGGAAAATTCAAAAACTGGCAACTCATGCAGCCGCACATGGGGGTGGACGTCTACGATAAAACACTGGGTATCGTCGGCATGGGTGCTATCGGACAGGCGGTGGCCAAAAGAGCGAGAAACGGGTTTGACATGAAGGTTGTCTATTTTAGTTCATCCAGAAAAGAAGCGGTTGAAAAAGAGCTTGACGCCAAATTTGTCGAATTCGATGAACTTCTTGCCATGAGCGATTTTATCAGTATTCATGTTCCCCTTACAGAGAAGACGAGATATATGTTTTCCACCGAAGCCTTCAAAAAAATGAAACGCACCGCCATTCTTATCAATACTGCAAGAGGACCGGTGGTGGATGAAACCGCTCTGGTTGAAACCATCAAGAACGGACAAATCAGAGGTGCGGCCCTGGATGTGTTCGAAGAAGAGCCCAGTGTTCATCCGGAACTCATCAACCTAAAAGAAAACGTGGTGTTGACACCTCATATTGGAAGCGCTTCCATTGAGACGAGATTACGGATGGCAAAGATGGCGGCCAGAAATATGGTCCAAGGTCTGAAAGGAAACCTTCCGCCCAATTTGGTCAATGAAAGAGTAGTTTTAAGGAAAGAAACTGATACATAGAACTATAACACAACCTGATAAGAATGGTTATAAGAATGTTTAAGGGCTTGAAATGATATGTTCATATGGGTATATATAAAACTGCTTGTAACGAATGACCAACAACGGATGACCCATAACCCAAGAACCTAAAAGGAGCCCTGCCATGAAAGATGCCTTGAATCCCTTTAAAATCGCCCAGGAGCAGCTTGACGATGCTGCCCGGAGACTGGGATTGGACCCTGCCATGCATGAATTGCTGAGATGGCCCATGCAAGAACTAAAGGTCATACTTCCGGTGAAAATGGATGACGGTTCAACAAAAATTTTCCATGCGTTTAGAGTTGCCTACAACACGGCACGCGGACCTGCAAAAGGCGGTATCCGGTGGCATCCTGACGAAACCATTGATACGGTGCGTGCCCTGGCTGCCTGGATGACCTGGAAAACGTCTGTTGTGGACATTCCTTTGGGCGGCGGTAAAGGCGGGGTGATTTGCAATCCCAAGGCGCTTTCGGAAACGGAAAAGGAACGCCTTGCCCGTGCCTATATCCGTGCCATTGCCCGGACACTTGGCGTGACCAAGGATGTGCCGGCTCCGGATGTGTACACCACACCCCAAATCATGGCCTGGATGATGGACGAATACGAAACCATTATGGGTGAAAAACACCCGGGCGTTATTACCGGAAAACCGATTCCCCTCGGCGGTTCTCAGGGAAGAGGAGATGCCACCGCAAGGGGGGGGATCTATGTGACCCGCGAAGCCGCCAACATTCATGGCATCGATTTAAAGGGCAAGACGATGGCGGTGCAGGGTTTTGGAAATGCCGGTCAATATGCTGCGATTTTGGGTGAAGAAATATTAGGGCTGAAGCTCGTCGCAGCTTCGGATTCCAAAAGCGGTGTTTATAACGCCCAAGGGATCGATTCCCGGGAGCTCGTCGACTATAAACTCGGCAACGGAACCTTGAAGGGATTTTCAGATGCCGATGAAATTTCCAATAAAGACTTGCTGGAACTCGATGTGACGGTATTGTTTCCTGCTGCTTTGGAAAATGTAATTACAGAAGAAAACGCCCAAAACCTTCAATGTAAAATTCTATGTGAATTGGCAAACGGACCGACCACACCGGCTGCCGACAACATCCTGTATGATAACGGTGTTATCGTACTTCCCGATTTTCTGGCCAATGCCGGCGGGGTGACGGTTTCTTATTTTGAACAGGTGCAAAACACGTATAATTATTACTGGGAGTTAAAAGAAGTTCACCGGCGGCTCGACGAGAAAATGACCCGCGCGTTTAGAGGGGTTTACGAGATGCACCTTCAAGAGAAGGTCAACATGCGCCAGGCCGCCTATCTGGTGTCGGTGGCCAGGGTGGCGGAGGCCTGCAGGCTAAGAGGGTGGGTATAATTTTGCAATTTACAATTGAAGATTGAAGATTTAAAAAATGCTTCAAAGTTAAAATCTTTATCATTAGCCGCCAATCGTCAATATTCAATTCCACCGGCTTGCCGGTGGAGGAGGTTTATCATTAAAGATCAAAAAGAACTGGATCTGGTCAAAACCTACCGCATGTTCTCCAAAATAATGCAATACCCGCATCTTCTCGATTCAACACGAGAGCTTTTTCTATCGGCATTGACCCAAAAAGGGATTACCACCGAAAAGGAGATGGAACAGGAGGCCCTGGAAAAACTTCGTGCCGAAGGACAGGATCCTAGCGAGGAAAAACTTCGTGAATATATTGGCGTTCTGATCGATCTTTATTTTGCCAGTTTTTTCAGTGAGGCGGAAATTGAAAACCACATTAATCTGGCCCGAAAACAAGATCGATTCAAACATTTGAACAGGGTTATCAATAAGGAAGGGGCGACTTCAAACAAAATCAAACAGGCCCTTAAGGAATTCTGCGGGATTCCCATGGGAGATCTTTATATATCTCCCAATGAGGCCGAAGGTGTCAGGGTCGCTCTGATCAACCATTTTATTTCCAATCAGTTGCCGTTTATCGGTATCGGCAAACAATACATCACTATCCGGGACGTCGAAGAACTGGTGGACAATATTTACTGGAGTCGGCGCCGGCCCGGAAAGATCGGCGGCAAGGCTGCCGGCATGTTTCTGGCCTATAAAATTCTCGTTCCCAAACTCACTTCAGGCGATCCTGAAATAGACCGATACGTCAGAATTCCGGAATCCTATTATCTCAGCTCCGGCATCTTTTCCGATTTTCTCGATTACAACAATCTCGATCAATTTCACAGTCAGAAATATAAATCCCGTGAAAAAATTGAAGAAGAGTACAAAAACATATCAGAGCTTTTCAAACAGTCGTCATTTCCACCGGATACAATTGAGGATTTTCGAGGATTTTTGGAAAAAGTCGGTGAGCACCCCCTGATCCTCAGATCCTCCAGTTTTTTGGAGGACAACTTCGGGTATGCCTTTTCCGGCAAGTATGATTCCTTTTTTGTGGCCAATCAAGGGGATATGAAAACACGTCTCAATGAATTTATGTGGGGACTTAAACAGGTCCACATGAGCACCTTCGGGCCCGGTCCTATTTTGTATCGTCGAAATCACAACCTGCTGGATTTTGACGAAAAAATGAGTGTTCTGGTACAAAAAGTCGTGGGTCGGCGATTTAGCAACTATTTTTTCCCCCTTGCCGCCGGCGTGGGGTTTTCCTACAGCTCCTATACTTGGACATCTCGCATAAAAAAGGAAGACGGACTTGTGCGACTGGTTTTCGGTCTTGGGACACGGGCCGTGGACCGTACCGGCCAGGATTATGCCCGAATGATTCACCTGAGCCATCCTCGTCTTCGTCCGGAAGCAGGGGCTCAGCAAATCATGAAATATTCCCAAAGGATCACCGATGTCCTCAATCTTGAAACCGGTCAACTGGAATCGATTCCCTACTTGGCGCTTTTAAAAGAAGTATCCCATCCGGATCTTTATTGGACGGTATCGGTCAACCAGGACGGCCATCTTTCTGCACCGATGTTCAAAGGACAGCCGATCAATCCCGCGGGAACCTGTCTGACCTTTGAAAACCTGCTTTCCAAAACGGTCTTTCCTTCTTTAATGAAAAAAGTGCTTCGGAAACTACAGGACGCCTACGGTCGTCCCGTGGATATCGAATTTGCCTGGGATGATGAGCATCTTTATATTCTTCAGTGTCGTTCTCTGGCGGTAAGCCAGGACTTCGGTGAGGTGGAATTGCCGAAGGATCTCCCGCAAGAGCAGATTATTTTTACCAATAGCCAGGTGGTATTAAGCACCATCATCTCCGACATAGAATATGTTGTTTATGTGTGTCCACGGGCCTACGCCGCACTTTCCACCTATGATGAAAAGCTGTCTGTCGGGCGTGTGATCAGCCGTCTCAACAGGCGCCTTCAGGATAAACGTTTTGCCCTTTTCGGGCCCGGACGTTGGGGAAGCAACGATATCAATCTGGGTGTGCGTGTCGGCTATGAGGATATCAATCACACATTAATCTTGGGTGAAGTGGCCTTTGCAAGAGAGGATTACACACCTGAAGTATCCTTTGGTACACACTTTTTTAACGATCTTGTGGAAGCTCAAATTGCACCGGTGGCCATTTTCCCCGACCAAGCCGATACCATCTTTAATGAGAAATTTTTCATGGAATCTCCCAATCAACTCTCGTCGTTGGCCAAAGAGTTTGAATCATACCAAAAAGTTGTTCATGTCGTTCATGTTCCGTTCTCCGCTGACGGCCGGTTTCTGCAAGTTTATCAGAACAATGAAGCGCAAGAAGGGATCGGTTTCCTTGGAAAATAAAATTAAAGACATGAAGCTTCGCTTAATTCTGCTGATCCTCTCTTTGCTGACCTTCTTGTCCGCTTCAACCGGAGGATATATTTATTATTCGTCTTTAAAAAAATCTGCATTTCAGGAAGCCGAACGCCAGGCTGCGGCACATGCAAAATTGATAAAAGAGAATCTGTCTTCATTCCTTTCGGAAAATATAAAACCGTCAAAAACACTGGCTGGAATGGATGAATTTCATGCTACCTTGATCAAACCAAATAACAACTCCCTTGCAAAAGCAAATGCGATGCTTGACCATTTCAATACGAGTCTCAACACAGATGTATGCTACTTGATGGACAAAGACGGGAATACCATCGCATCCAGCAATCGAAAAGACCCGGACAGTTTTGTAGGAAAAAACTTTTCATTTCGTCCATATTTTAATAAAGCCATTCAGGGGACGCCCGCAACGTATTTGGCCCTTGGTGTAACCTCTGACAAACGAGGGGTTTATTATAGCTATCCGGTTAACAAAAAAGGGCAAAAACATCCAATGGGTGTTGTCGTCATTAAGGCATCCATCGGGCTTGTTGAAAAGGGATTACCCCCTTTTTCAGATGAAATCGTTCTGGTGGTTAATCCTGATGGAATCATTTTTATTTCTAATTATAAAGCGTGGCTTTTTCATTCATTATGGAAGGTCTCGCAAGAAGAAATTTCCCGGATTTCCGCTTCTCTTCAATTTGGAAAAGGACCATGGAACTGGATCGGCCTGAAGATGAAGGGGGATAAATATGCAGTGGATCTGAAGGGGAATCAATACCTGATACATCGACTGCCGCTGAATAATTATCCGGGCTGGCGTGTTGTTTATCTGCGCAACCTTAAAGCAGTTTCCAAAATCGTTTCCGGTCCGCTGATCAAGATCACAGGACCCATTGTTCTGACATTGTGTGTGTGTGTTGGATTTGCCGTTTTTTTGCTTTACAAAAAGGCCAGCAATGAGATTGTCCAACGCAAACTCTTTGAAAAGGCGCTGCAAGAGAGTGAAAAACGGTACCGTTCCATCTATCATAACACACCTGCCATGCTCCATTCCATTGACACGAAGGGTCGGTTGATCAGCGTCAGTGACAATTGGCTGGAAGTGATGGGATATGAACGTGAAGAAGTCATCGGAGAAAAGCTTACGCAATTTTTTTCCGAAAATTCGCGCAACCTTGCTGAAACAACCGTGTTCCCCAATTTTTTTAAAACCGGAATCTGTAAGGACATACCGTATCAGTTTGTAAAGAAAAACGGCGAAATTATCGATGTGATGCTTTCCGCCATCGGTGACCGGGATGACAAAGACAATATCGCTCGATCTTTGGCGGTTTCAATTGACGTTACCGAACGAAACCGGGCAGAAGAAGCACTTAAAATCGCCAAAAAAGAACTCAGCCGTCATTCGAAGGATCTTGAACACCAGGTTGAACAGCGGACCAAAGAAATCAGCAGCATTCTCGACCAGCTCAGACGCCTTTCAGGGAGTATGATGACCAATCAGGAAAAGGAGCGTTCCGCCATTGCCCGGGAGTTACATGACGAACTTGGCCAGGTCCTGACAGCGTTGCGCATGGATTCGGTATGGCTTAGAAGCCGTCTGAAACAGACCGACCCTAAAGCTGCCCAACGTGTTTGTTCCATGTGCGATCTGATCGATAAAACCATTGAAGAGGTTCGTGGTTTGGCCGTAAGATTACGTCCGGGAGTTCTCGATAATCTTGGTCTTGTGGATGCTCTGGAATGGTATACGGTTGATTTTGAAAAACGCACAGGGATTACGTGCATGTTTGAACACGGTAATATGCCGCACATCACTAATACGGTAGCTACGGCCGCTTATCGGATTGCCCAGGAAACGCTGACGAATGTGGCAAGACATGCCGATGCTAGCCGTGTCGATGTTATTCTGCAAAACGAACGAAATATGTTGAAATTAACCGTGGTTGACAATGGCTGCGGATTCATCTCCAATGAAGTGTCGGAGACAAAAGCACTGGGTCTTGTGGGCATGCGTGAACGTGCGACGCTTGTGGGGGGCGTTTTGGATGTTCAATCAGGTGTTGGGATGGGAACGCGGGTCAATTTAAAAGTCCCGATGGATGGTCACAGGAGAGGGGTGATATGATCAAGGTCTTACTGGCGGACGACCATAGTATTGTTCGAGCCGGCTTGCGCCGTCTCGTGGAAGAAAGTAAAGATATGGAGGTGATTGCAGAGGCGGCTGACGGCAGGAAGGCGATTCAACAGGCCCATAAAACCCGTCCGGATGTGGCGGTTGTTGATATCTCCATGCCGGATATGGACGGATTGGAAGTGATCAGCCAGCTTCAGTCTTTTTATCCAAAATTACCGATTATCATTTTGACCATGTATGAGGAAGAGCAATATGTTGTTCGGGCCATTGAAGCCGGCGCCATGGGGTATCTCACCAAGAGATCGGCGCCGGAGCAGCTGGTAAAAGCGATACGAAAAGTATATGCCGGTTATCGATACCTCACGGATGAGGCTGCAGAATTGCTGGCATTACGGGTGGCACGGGGCGTCGGCGGCAAATCTTTGCTTGACTCGCTGTCCATGAGGGAGCTTCAGGTTCTCAGGCGGCTGGCGCTTGGACATACCAATCGTGAAATTGCCGAGTCCTACCATATCAGCATTAAAACCGTCGACACATACCGCTCACGCCTGCTCAAAAAACTCGATTTGCGGAACAACGCCGAACTTTCGCGCTTTGCAATCCAGAATCGGATTATTGAGGCGTAACATTAGACCTAACTTTCTATTTTTGTCAGAAAATTTCTGACAGTAAAATCAGAATTTGCCTGTTGACACTCCACCCTATGGCTGGTAATTTTTTACACTGCGTGTTTTCTTAAGTTTATCTATTAATTTTTTATTACAAGGAGGAATCACTATGAAAAGATTACTGAAAAGTTTTTTTTATGGTTTTTTGACGGTTGCACTGGTGTTGAGTTTCGGGCATTTTGCCCAGGCAGCCAGCAAAAAAGTGATAAAGCTGGGATGTGCCATATCCTTTACGGGGGCCCAAAGTAGATCCGGAAAGCTTTATCGAGATGCCTATGACATGGCCGTTGAACAGATCAACAAGAACGGCGGGGTAAAGGTCGGTATGGAAACATACCAGTTGAAAATCGTTTACTATGACGACAAAAGTGATCCAACAGAAAGCTCTAAACTTGTTGAGAAGCTCATTGCCGAGGATAAGGTTAATTTCCTCCTAGGACCCTATTCCAGCGGGATTACCATTCCTGACAGCCTTGTTTCCCAGCGCTACAAAGTTCCCATGATTGAAGGCGGCGGCGCTTCCGGGAAAATATTCAGCCGGGGAAACAAATATATTTTTGGGACCCTTCCGCCTGCAGCCCAGTACTTTAAATCCACTTTAGAGATGCTGAAAACATTTAGTCCGGCACCCAAAACCATCGCAATTTTATATTCGGATGACAAATTTGATGTGAGCGTTGCCGAGGGGACCGATAAATTGGCAAAAGAGATGGGATTTGATGTGGTTTTATATGAAAAATATGCCGAACATGCCACGGATTTTAATTCCATGCTCACCAAAATAAAGGCATTAAAGGCAGACGTTGTTTTGGTGGCAGGCCACACCGAAGAATCACTTAATTTTACCCAGCAAGCCAAAGAACTCAACGTCAATCCAAAACTCATCGGCATGACGGTGGGCCCCTCTGAAGCAGATTTTCGAAAATCTCTCGGTAAAGACGCGGAATATATATACGGCGTTGCCAGTTGGTCCACACAAATGAATTTTAAAGGATACCTCTTTAAAAATTCAGCAGAATTTGTTAAGCTGTTTAAAGCAAAATTTAATTATGATCCGGATTATCATAATGCTTCCGGTATTGCAGATATTGCTGTTTACAAAAATGCCATTGAACGGGCAGGAACACTGGATAGAGAAAAAGTCAGGGCCGCCATTGCAGCAACACATCTGAGTACGATTTATGGAAATGTGGAGTTCAGCGAAAACGGTCAGATTAAGGGTACCAGCGTCGTATTGCAAATATTAGGCGGTGAAATATACCAGGTTTTTCCCAATGGTGTTAAGAAACCCGTCTATCCTTTTCCAAGCTGGAAAATGAGATAATAAGTTTGGGTGCCGATCCCATGGATTTAACCGGTTGATAGAGGGGAGGAATTCATATTCCTCCCCATTTTAACCGGAAAGTGTATCATGTGAAGATTCACATGGGGATATTCCACCGACCTTTGCAACATTAGAGTAAACAGTCCAGAGAACATCCGCTCCGGATGTCTTGCAGGTGTAAATTCCCTGTAAAAGGATATTTGTCAATGCTGCTTCAAATACTTGTAAACGGTGTTCTAAAGGGTGGTCTTTATGCCTTGATGGCCATAGGGATGTCTCTGATATGGGGCGTGATGGACATCATCAATATCGCCCATGGGTCCTTTATTATGCTCGGTGCTTTTACAACTTACTGGCTTTTTACGATTTTGGGAATGGACCCTTTTGTGAGCCTGGTATTTTCCATGGCGCTTCTCTTTGTCTTCGGATACGGGGTTCAAAGATATTTAATCAACTACGTCATTCGGGCCAGTGCATTTATCACCCTGATTCTTGCTTTCGGTATTGAAATTTTCATTAATAACCTTGCCCTGGTTTCATGGACCGCAGATGTTCGAAAAGTAAAGATCGCTTACGGCGCTGCAAACTTTTCCTTTGGTAACTGGGTTACCATTCCAACCATTCGCCTGCTAGCATTTCTTCTGGTCATTGTCATCAGTCTTATATTTTTCTACATATTGAACCGAACCAACTTGGGCCGTTCGATACGGGCTACGTCTCAGGATCTTGATGCAGCGCGTCTCGTTGGTGTGGATGTTGCCAACACTTATGCGATAACCTTCGGCCTGGGTGTCGGTGCGGCAGGTGCTGCCGGAACCCTTTGGTCTATCCTTTTTCCCATCAGTCCGATGATGGGTGGAGAACTCACCCTTAAATCATTTGTGGTCGTCATTATCGGCGGGTTGGGTAGCATGCTCGGCCCGATCCTCGGGGGGCTGGCTTTAGGCATCACCGAAGCCTTTGGAACCAACTGGTTTGGATCGACCTATGCAAATCTGATCAGTTTTACCATTCTGGTATTGGTCTTGATTATCCGGCCGAAAGGGATTCTCGGAGGGGCAGACTAAACATGGAGAAGAAAACATTACGGAATTTCTTGATCTGCGGACTCATTTTACTGATCGTTGTTCTGTTTCCTTTGGTCAACAATAATTTTATCATTCGATTCGGGACGGATATCCTGATGTTTGCCATTATGGCCAGCGCATGGAACATCATCGGCGGTTATACGGGATACGCCTCATTCGGCAATGTCGTCTTTTTTGGAATCGGTGGTTATATTACGGCGGTATTGATGGAAAAGGCAGGACTGCATTTTTCAATCGCCTATCTGGCAGCCGGTGGCGGTGCGGCTTTATTTGCCGTTCTCATCGGACTTCCTGTTTTACGTCTTCGGGGTCATTATTTTGCCATTGCAACGTTAGGCGTTGCCGAGGCGATGAAAGCTCTGGTCCAAAATCTTGAAATAACGGAAGGGAATTCCGGCATCTATCTTCCCATGCTCGACTTGCCCATCCAGGGCCAATATTATTTCTTTTTCTATATGATGTTGGGGACCCTTATTATGACCCTTCTTGCAACTTATTTTATGCTTAATGCCAAGTTGGGGTATTCACTAATTGCCATCAGGGAAGACGAAGATGCGGCAAATTCAGTGGGTATCAATGCAACGTTGTCCAAAACCATCGCTTTTGCCCTGAGCGGATTTTTCACCGGGCTTGCCGGCAGTATTTATGCCTATCAGCAAGCGTTTCTCAAACCCGATGCGGTATTTACCGTTCATACCACCGTAAAAATGATCGTAATGGCCGTATTCGGCGGAATGGGAAAGTTGTTTGGACCTTTGATCGGTGCTTTCGGTATCGAAATCATATCAGAGACCCTTTCAAATTATTTCCTTGTGGCGCATACGCTGTTTTTTGGAACTGTGGTCATTCTGGCCATTGTCTTTACCCCCAAGGGGTTGATTGATATGATCACTCAGCGCAAATTCGGAATTACTTACTTTTTGGAAAATATCCGCGAACATCGTATATAAACAGGTTTGCATTTATGATCATTCTTGAAGGCAAAAATATTACAAAACGCTTTGCAGGACTTGTTGCCGTAGGCGATGTTGATTTCTATCTTCAACAAGGTGAAATCCTGGGTCTTATCGGCCCCAATGGCGCCGGAAAGACCACTCTGGTGAATGTTATTGCCGGGGTCTATGCGCCTTCAGAAGGAGATGTTTTTTTCAAAGGAAAGCAAATATCAGGGAAAAAGCCATATCAGATCGGCCGCATGGGAATCAGCAGAACCTTTCAGGTTGTCAAGCCGTTTCCCGGGATGACGGTAAAAGAAAATGCAGCGGTAGGCGCCATGTATGGTGCCGGGGGAAAAAATAAATCCGCAAAGGAAGCGATTCAAAGGGCGGAGGAAATCTTAGAATTTGTCGGTCTTGCGGACCAGATGAAAAAAGGTGCGGATCAGTTGAACGTGGCGTCGCGGAAACGGCTGGAAATGGCAAAAGCCTTGGCCATGGACCCGGAACTGGTTTTGTTTGATGAAGTCATGGCCGGACTCAATTTCAGTGAAATTGATCAGGCGGTTGAACTCATCAAAAAGATTCGAGAACGCGGCATGACCATCTTAATTATCGAGCATGTCATGCGTGCGATCAAGAATGTTTGTGACCGGATATTTGTGCTCCACCACGGAGAGAAGATTGCCGACGGGACGGTGGAAGACGTCTTGAACGATGAGACTGTAATTAAGGCATACTTGGGAAGACGATATAAGGAGCTCACCCATTAAACCCTAATGTTGCATAAACAACATGGCAAAGAGTGTTTAACAATGAGATGTTCTAATGGAAATTATGTAAACAGGTCTCATTTGTATTTCCTGCCTCTGGTGAGTTCAAAGGATGGGGTCTATTTGATGCCATGTTGTTTAGCCTTCGGGAAAGCCGGAGGACTTCAGGTCCGGCGTTGCCAAGGTTTCGCAGTAGATTTACTACGGCTTCACCCTTGACGCCTTGGCTCTGGAGCCCTCCGACTTTTGCAACGTTAGGGTTAACTTTATTGCGTTCCGGCTTGTTAAGGTTAAAGGGAGACAAGACGTGTTACTTGAAATCAAAGAACTGAATGTGGGATATGGAGATGTTCAGGTGCTTTGGGATATCAACCTTCAGATTGAAGAAGGACAGATCGTCGCCCTTGTGGGTGCCAACGGCGCCGGGAAATCAACACTGCTTAAAACCGTATCCGGACTTTTAAACCCGTATAGCGGCAACATCATCTTTCAGAGAGAAGATATTACCCGGATAGCTTCCAAAGAAATCGTCGCCAAAGGAATTATCCAGGTCCCGGAAGGGAGAAGACTGTTTTCCGATATGACGGTGGAAGAAAACCTGATGATGGGAGCATTCAGGAGGAAAAAATCAAAAAATATACAGCCGGAACTGGAAAGAATTTACCAGATCTTTTCCCGATTAAAAGAACGGCGGAAGCAGAAAACCGGCAGCCTCTCCGGAGGAGAACAGCAGATGTGTGCATTTGCTCGAGGCCTCATGGGAAACCCAAAACTGATTATAATCGATGAGATGTCATTAGGACTCGCCCCGATGATTGTCGATGATCTGATTGATAATGTAAAAGAGATTAATCAACAAGGCACCAGCGTTCTATTGGTTGAACAGGATGTGCAACTGGCCCTTGATAATTCTCATTATGGTTATGTTCTCTCCACCGGAAGAGTTGAGATGAAAGGAAATTCCCAGGAATTGCTTCATAACCAGGAAATTAAAGAAATTTATTTGGGTTTGTAACATTGAACGTAGGCCGCAGCTTGAAAATCCTACATTAATTTCCCCCAAAAACCCCTGCTCCAAGACCGCGACATATAAAAAGATCGAACACCATGTATTTCGGTTGAACCATTGAGCTCTTGGCAGTTCGAGAAAAATATGATAGCGCTTCTTGAACAAACATCTTACTAAGTTTTTACGATGATCTTCAGGTTCTCTGGCATGTCTTCATTGACTCAGAGAAAAGGAAATTATGCTTTGGCGGGGCCAATGGGGCCGGGAAGACCACTCATCGACGGCTAATTTTCCAAGAGACTTTTTTTTAGATGTTAAATACGCTCAACTTTTTTTCATGAGGTGTTTTTATGAAAAGATTTATAGTCTATTTGATCAGTATGTTCTGTATGCTGGGCCTGTTGATGAGGAGCGTATCGGCAGCAGACACGGTAAAGGTAGGAATTATTTTACCGCTCACCGGTCCCCAGGCTAATTTTGGTGAGATCGAAAAATACTCATTTGACCTTGCTTTGGAAGAGATCAATGCCTCCGGAGGCATTAACGGGAAAAAACTCGAACTGATTATGGAGGACGATAGGGGACGTTCGGAAGTGGGTCGTTCCGTGGTTGAAAAGCTCATCACAAAAGACAAAGTCGTCATGATCGGGGGTGGATACAGCAGTTCCGTGACCTATGCCGTGGCCGGAGTCTGTCAGCAGAACAAGATGCCGTTTCTAGTCAATACCGGTTCTGCGGATACAATTACCACATCCGGATGGGATTTTATCTACCGCTTGAATCCTCCGGTGAGTCATTATGCCGATGCTGTGACAACCTTGCTGGCTGAGAAAGTAAAACCCAAGACGGTTGCCATTCTTCATGAAAATTCACAGTTCGGCACTAAGGGCGCAAAATCCTTTGAGAAAATTTGTAGAAAAGCCGGATACAAAGTGGTGTTAAAAGAAGGCTATGAGCACGGCGGCATCGATTATAAACCGGTATTGATCCAGGTCAAACAGCTCAACCCGGATATTGTCTATATGGTATCGTATATCATGGATGCGTCTTTTCTCATGAAACAGGCCAAAGAACTGAAATTGACACCCAAGATGTTTATGGGCGGTGCTGGAGGCTTTACCCTGCCGGAATTTGTGCAAAATGCGGGAATTGCCTCCGAAAATGTTATATCCGCTACCCTCTGGCACCAGATTCTACCCTTTCCCGGAGCCATGGATTATTATAAAAAATTCGTGAGAAAATACAAAAAGCCCACCATGTATCACGGGGCTGAGGCTTATTCCGCCTGTTATGTAATTGCTGACGTCTTAAATCGGGCCGAATCCTTTATGAACATGGATATCAAAAAAGCCCTCTCAGAAACCGACATGATGACCGTATTCGGACCGGTGAAGTTTACGACTTGGGGTAAAATGAAGAACCAGAATAAGGCCACCACCTATGTGGTCCAGTGGATCAATGGAAAACTGGAAATAGTCTGGCCGACAGAACATGCGACCAAAAAGTTCAAATATCCTGTGGACTGGATGAAAACCTGGGGATATTGATAGTAAACGATCGATGTTATGAAACGTCAAGATAAATATAAACATGGTTAAAGAAGTTTATCGCCGGTTTTTAACCTGTGACAAGCGGTGCCTCGACAAGGAATATCAAGTAGTTGTCTTTCTCCAAACCATTGTTTAGAATGAAGCCGTCGAGATCATTGGATGATAAGGAAGGATTATGGCACTTCTTGAAGTAAAACATCTTACCAAAGCTTTTGGCGGGCTTCTGGCGGTCAATGATGTCTCCTTTAACGTGGAAGAAGGTGAGATTCTCGGCCTCATCGGTCCCAACGGCAGTGGAAAAACCACAACATTCAACTGTATCAATCAATTTTTCCCGGTTACATCCGGAGACATACGGTTTAAAGGAAAAAGCATCATTGGATTGAAAACCCATCAAATTTGCCATTTGGGTATAGGACGCACATTTCAGGTGGTTAAACCCCTGGCCCGAATGACGATTCTGGAGAATGTTACGGCTTCCGCCTTTTGCCGCGTCAATACCATTAAGGAAGCAAAAGATCAGGCTTTAAGTGTTCTGGAATTCTGTAACCTTGCGGACCAGAACGATAAACTGGCCAAGAGTCTGCCCATCGCCGGCAGAAAGCGCCTTGATATTGCGCGGGCACTGGCGACAAAACCGGACCTATTGCTTCTGGACGAGGTCGCAGCAGGCTTAAATCCGGGTGAACTTGATGAGGCCATCGGTGTTATTAAAAAAATCAGGGACAATGGGGTCAGTATCCTGATTGTGGAACATATCATGAAGGTCATGATGACCATATCGGATCGAATTCATGCCATCAACTTCGGCCAAACCATTGCAGAAGGACCCCCCCAGGAAGTTGCCAACAACCCGGCGGTGATTGAGGCCTATTTGGGAGAACAGCATGCTCAGGGTTAATGGAATCAACGTTTTTTTCGAAGATCTACAGGTCCTCTGGGATGTCACCTTTGGGGTCAAGGAGAAAGAAATTCTGGTTTTGGTGGGGGCCAACGGGGCCGGGAAAAGTACGACACTCAAGACCATCTCCTCTCTGTTGACGCCGGTCTCCGGCACCATCGAATTCAATGGTATCCGCCTGGATCACTTGCCGCCCTACAAGATCATCGAACAGGGGATTGTTCACGTTCCTGAAGGAAGACGCCTCTTTCCAAAGATGAGTGTCGAGGAGAACCTGATTATGGGTTCCCTTTACGGTGAAGGAAAGTCAAAACGCAACGAAACCATGGAATACGCCTATTCCCTGTTCCCGAGACTTAAAGAAAGAAGAAAGCAAATGGCCGGCACCCTTTCCGGAGGCGAGCAGCAGATGCTGGCTGTGGGTCGTGGATTGATGTCGCGTCCGAAGTTAATGATGTTCGACGAACCGTCTTTAGGTCTGTCACCCATCCTGGTACAGGATATCTTCGGTTTGATTAAAAAGATCAACCAGGAGGGCGTCACCATCCTTTTGGTGGAGCAGAATGTTACCCAGACGCTGGCCATGTGCGACCGGGCGTATGTGCTTGAAAACGGCAGAAACGTTCTTGAAGGCACCGGACAAGAATTGATGGCCAACGATCATGTGAGAGAAGTATATCTGGGGATATAAATTTATTACTGTATAGAACGCGTCGCTCTAACATCATAGAAGAAAAAGTAAACATGTCGGATCATGCCTGTTTTGAAACTTGCGTACCAGGCCGTTCCAGGACCGAATGTGTCAGCGCTCCAGCAAAACGTCTGTTTTTCAGAAAAAATAGGATCAATGTATAAGTCACCATTGGCCTTACTCGATTTCATCAATGAAGCAAGCTCTTCAATGGTTGGAAGCCGCCAGTCCGAGTATCCGGCAAACCGGTCACTGTTGAGCTTATTTACATACGCCTTTGCATTTGCCCATGTCATCCCTTCTGATGAACCATCCTTTTGCCACATCAACCCTGTAACCCGGTCAGTCACCGTGTCGTCACCGTTATCCACAAAGTCGTTGACAAAAGCTCCGGTCTCATTTTTGGTTTTGTCAAAAAAATTATATTTTTTAAGCATAACCATTACATCTTTATCTAAAATCTGCTTCGCCTGACTTCGCAAATTGACCGGATCACCAGACATTGCGTTGGGGATATAGACAGTCAATAATATAAAAACAACCGCTACAAGAAAGCCGCTTATCATTCTTTTCATAATAATTTCTCTCTTATAAATGTCTTTCGACCCTGTTCATGAGAAATTCGGGTCAGGTCGGAAGAGAAAGTTCCTCCGACCTTTTTTTATTTATCAGAAAAGAGCCCCATAGAGAATTTTGGGGAACCAGAGTGATATAACCGGAATATAAGTAATAATTAAGAGCGCAATCAGCATGATAATCATGAAAGGTGCTGCGCCTTTGAAAACATCCCACAGAGACAAACCTGAGATTCCACTGGCCACAAAAAGATTGAGTCCAACAGGTGGAGTGATCATTCCGATCTCCATGTTCACGGTCATGATGATCCCGAAATGAATCGGGTCTATATTCAGCTGCAACACAATGGGCAGAAAAAGCGGCGCCAGGATCAGGATGGCCGCGCTCGGTTCCATGAAGTCTCCCACAAAATACAGAAGAATATTGACAAAAAGAAGGAAAACCCAGGGTGTTACGGCATGTTCAATAATAAACGTAGCAATAGCCGAAGGAATCCCTTCGGTGGTGAGAATGAAGGCAAAAAGCATGGCATTGGTAATAATGAAAAGTATCATGGCCATCATTACTGCGCTGCGAGCGAATACCTTGGGAATATCCCGGAACTTAAGATCTTTGTATACGAAAAGCCCCACAAAAAGCGCAAAGAATACAGCCACGGCAGCAGCTTCCGTGGGGGTAAAAATCCCTCCGTAGATTCCGCCAAGAATCAGAAAAGGCATAAAAAGGCCGGGCAACGCTTTCCACAGCAAAACAAAACGATCTTTCCAGGGTACGACCGTTCCGCCTTTAAACCCTTTGACCCGGGCGTAAATAACTGCTGTGATGATAAAAAGACTCCCCATGAACAAACCAGGACCGACACCGGCCATGAACAGCTTACCCACAGATTGTTCGGTGGCCACACCATAAACGATCATGGGGATGCTGGGAGGAATAAGTATGCCCAAAGAACCGGCAGAACCCAGCAAACCCACACTGTATCTTTCGCCGTAACCTGAGGCAATCATGGCCGGAATCATTATGCCGCCGATGGCGACCACTGTTGAGGGACTGGACCCGGAAATCGCGGCAAAAAACATGCAGGATATAATTGAAGCCACAGCCAGCCCGCCGCTATAATGCCCCACAAAGGCATTACACACGGCTATGAGGCGTTTTGAGACCCCTCCTGAGGACATGATATTGCTGGCCAGGATAAAAAAAGGAATCGCCATGAGGGCAAAATGATCCAGCCCGTTGTATAATTTTTGGGCCACAGCCATCAGGGGAAGGGCGTCATGATACCAGAATGTGGTGATTACGGAAAGGCCCAGGCAAATAGCCAGGGGCATCCCCAGGACCAGATACACAAAAAAGACAACAAAAAGAGTAATACCCAGGCTTTCCATTAGGTTTCTCCTATAGGATTATATTGCTGTCATGCTAAAATATCAGTATTTTGGTTAATCATCCGGGGTTTGAACGAGCTTTTCCTTGTCCTCTTCGGATAATTCGTGCATACGGTCTATTTCAAACGACTCCCCTTTTAGAACATAGACCAGACGCTCGATGAAACGAAGGCAGATCAAAACGCCTCCTACAGGTATTGCCAGATAACCGATTTCCATTGGAATGCGCAAATCACGAGACATAAGGTGGCTGTGGCCGATGAATTTTGCGAATTCAAAGCCTTTTATCGCCACTATGATTCCGAAAAGGAAACATAAAGCAATGGAAACAGTCATTATGATACGCTGGGTCTTGGGGTCAAACTTCACCACCAGAACATCAACGCCGATATGGATATTTTCCTTGATACCCAGGCTGGCTCCGATAAAGGTACACCATATAAGCGACATAATGGTAATTTCATAAGAGCCGCTCCATCCGGTATTAAAGACATACCTTAAAACCACTTCCTGGAAGGTTAAATACGAAGCAAAACCGATCAGGATGACCACCAGGACCTGTTCTGTTTTGTCCCAGACTCGGATAATCTTTTCCATAATAGTTTATCCTTATGTTAACTTTTCAATAAAGCATGTTGGCCCAGCTTATTGAGAACTTACATCTTGATTGCCCCGGGGAGCAGGGTTCACCCGGGGCGTTTAAATAGAATTAATTATTTCATCTTTTTAATGTCTTCGATCCACTTGGCGGGGACAACATCGGTAAACTTGTCGTGCACCGGCTTCATGGCCTTTTGCAGCTCCGCCGTTTGTGCCGGCGTAAGATCATAGATTTTAAGCCTTTTGCTCTTTTTGGCGTAATCCCTTATCAACTGCGATTGCTCTTTATCAAACTCAAGAGCTTTTTGGCGTTCTAAAACAGTCACCTCTGTTAATATCTTGGATATGGTCTTTTGCACGTCGGCGGGAAGCTTGTCCCAGAATTTCTGATTCATGATCACCGCATAACCGAGGTAACCGTGATTGGAAAAGGTCAAATATTTTTGAACTTCATGGAACTTTTTGGTGTAGATATTGGATGCGGTATTTTCCTGGCCGTCCACAACTCCTTGCTCGAGGGCATTATAAACCTCGGCAAAAGGTAGTTTGAGACCGACTCCGCCAAGTGCATCCATTTGGGATTCAAGAACATCGGAACTCATGATTCTGAATTTAACACCTTTAAAATCCGCCGGTTTGATCAAAGGGCGAACATTGGAACTAAATTGTTTAAAAGCATTATCCCAAAAGGTCATCAGTTTAATGCCTAAATTCCGTTTTACGAACATTTCTCGAATTTCATCACCGATAGGTCCGTCAACAACCTTATGGACCGTTGTAATTTTCGGAAAGAGAAACGGCATATCAAAAAGTTGAAGTGCCGGAACCGACCCGATAAACTTTGCCGATGAAGGAGCAGCCATCTCAATGAATCCGGCAGAAAGGGCTTCAATGGCCTGATTGTCGCCATAAAGCTGGGCACTGGGAAAAACGAGAACTTCATACTTGCCTTCCAGCGCTTTATTAACCCGACGGGCAAACTCATTGGCCGCCCATCCTTTTGGGGTGTTCACTGATACGACATGTGAAAAACGGATTTTTATGGCTTTAGCCATGGCTGCCGGAACCACCATCACCATACACAAAATTAGAACACACAGCATAAAAAAGAATTTTTTCATTTTCGTATTCCTTCTCCTTTTTAATTGTTACGGGTTACTATAAAGGTTTTGTTACCAGATTTAATAGAATTATTTTATTTCCACCTCCTTTTTTGATTTCAAATGGTTAATTGAATGGATTATGGTTGCTTGTTTAAAAGGGTTGCATAAATCACCTTAACTGATGAATTTCGTCCCCTTGTGGGCAAGTTTTTTGAACCCAGGTTGAGTAAAAAAATAAATTTAACTGGGCAAGCAGGATCAACTGGATGTTCAGGACAGATATGTTGTATACACTGTGCATATCAGGAGAAAAGAAAGCTGTCAATGAGTTACGTTTGTATTTTTTTTTCAGATTTTTCAGGCGATGATGCCGCTAAATGTAATACGGCGATGTAAACCGGTTTTGGATTTAAGATTTCAATGCGTAATCTTAAAAGATTTTATGGCTTCATTTTTTCAAGGTTAAAGGCAGGTTTAATTATTATCCATCCAGTCATAGACGATTATAGGTGCAAAGCAATTGACACCGGAGCTGCCCATCATAAAATTGATCCGGAAAGAATTGCTAGACATACCCGGGAATTTATCTATGATGAACGGCTGTCATTGATTTGATATGATAGGAATTTTCTTTAGAACTCATGGACTTTCCCACCGTGCGATCTTCGCAGCGACTCGACCGAGGACTTCGAGTGGGCCTGGGTCGAATTTTTTTCCATTTATTCCGTATTTGAAAAAAATAACACTTAAACTTGAGAAAAATGCTTAAGATGTTATTATAAAAGATATGTTCAACCTAAAGTGAGCATTTCAAATTTTTCTTTTGTTTTTTATCGATACAAAACAAAGAAATTATTCTTTCTGGTTGTGTTGGAGGAAAAACAATGAGTGACAACTCTATAGGTTTGAAAACAAATCAAAAGTCAGACAAAAAAGAAATGGAGCATAAGCAAAAATGGCCGGACCTGGCGTTGCGGGACAGAGGGCTACAACTTGAAGCAATCATAACCGCGTTTGACGGATTGATATACTTATGTTCTCAGGATTATGTTATTGAATTTATGAACGAAAAGTATATCGAACGTATCGGTTACGATGCAACCGGACAAACGTGTTATAAAATGCTGCATAACCGTGATTCTGTGTGTCCTTGGTGTCTTATTGATCGAATATTAAACGGTGAAACGGTTCGATGTGAAGTTTTGACCCCTAAAGACAACTGGTATTATGTCGTCAGTACACCCATATACCATTCAGATGGCTCTTTTTCCAAGTTGGCCATGATTATGGATATTTCCGGACGTAAGGATGCGGAACACTCTTTGGCGATAAAAGTAGAAGAAAAAAAATTACTATTAGATAACATTCAAACTCAAATCTGGTATTTAAAAGATGCCGAAACATATGGGGCCATTAACAAGGCGCATGCAGAATTTTTAAACTTGGAAAAAATTGACATAGAGCATCATGCTTTATCAAACGTTCTCGGCAAAGAAGAAGCCAAGATATTTATTGCCCGTAACAAAAAAGTTTTTGATCAAAAAATCAAGATCCAAACAGAAGACTGGGTTAAAAACGGAAAAGGAGAAAAACGATTATTATCAATGGTTTTTACGCCAAAACTGGGTGACAATGGAGCTGTTGAATATGTGGTTTGTTCAGGTGAAGACATTACCGACTATCATAGGGCGGAAGAATCCTTGCGTCAGAGTAAAAAACGTCTTGACCTGGCCATGGAAGCAACCAGCGATGCGCTATGGGACTGGGACCTTATTACGAACAAAACTTATTTCAATCCCTGTTTTTATACCATGTTAGGTTATGATCCTTATGAACTGCCACAGAATTTTGATACGTGGGAAAACTTGATTCACCCTGATGACAAAAAAAACATCATCAATACGGTTCAAGAAAATATCCAGAAGAAAATCGGATCATTTGATGTTGAATACCGGCTGCATACCAAACAAGGGGGTTGGCGATGGATTATGGCAAGAGGTAAAGTGGTTGATCGAGATAAAAGTGGCACCCCGGTTCGGATGGTCGGGACACATGTCGATATTACGGAGCGAAAACTGAACGAAGAAGCTTTGCGAATTAGTGAGGCCAATTTGCGCAAGGAAAATATCCGACTAAAAGCATCTTTTAAAGGTTCTAACCAGTTCGGCAATATTATCGGGAAAAGCAAAGTCATGCATGACGTCTATGAGACGATTTTAAAAGCCGCCCTATCTAATGCCAGAGTTATCATTTATGGAGAGTCGGGTACCGGCAAAGAGTTGGTGGCCAAAACAATCCATGATTTAAGCAGTCGCGGCAACAAGCAATTTTTGACGGTCAATTGCGGAGCCATTCCGGAAAACCTCATGGAAAGCGAGTTTTTCGGGTATAAAAAAGGCGCATTTACCGGGGCGGATATCGACAAACCCGGTTATTTAGATATCGTCGACGGCGGTACATTATTTATGGATGAAATCGGCGAGCTTGACCTTAACATGCAGGTAAAGTTATTGCGCGCCATTGAAGGTGGCGGGTACACGCCTGTTGGCAGTAGGGTAATTAAAAAACCTAATGTTCGCATTGTTGCGGCGACCAATAAAAATTTAACCGAATCTGTGGCAAAAGGAGAAATGCGTGAGGATTTTTATTACAGGATACATATCATCCCCATCTATCTCCCGCCATTAAGAGAACGCAAAGAAGATATTTCTTTGCTGGTTTATCACTTCCTTCGAGAATACAGTGATGATGAGAACATACATTCAATACCGGAACATATTATAAAATCGATGCAAAATTACGATTGGCCGGGCAACGTCCGGGAACTCCAGAACGCGATACATCGCTATATTACATTGAAAAAGATCGATTTCATGGATATACCCCAATCCAAACCGGATGAACCGGATATTATCCCGGAAGATATCACCATTCAAAATCATCGAGATGTCGAATTACGCATGATGATGGAAAATTTCGAAAAGAAAATCATAAAAAGTACTTTGGAAAGACACCGGTGGCATAAAACCAAGGTGGCTTCGATTCTGGGCATTGACCGTAAAACGCTGTTTAGAAAAATGAAAAGCCATGAGATTTTATAGCCACAATTTGGGGCAATAATGCCCCGCCAGCAATATCTTCAATATTTTCAGCGTATAATCTATTTTTTTGATGCAAACGGGGCAATTTAGCCCCGTTTGCATCAAAATTATTTAAAAGCTCCCATTTGCCCATCAAATATTATCTTGTCATTTCAAGAACTTAATATTGATCTTTTTTGGCACAACTGTTGCAGATGTTTAGTCATCTAACAATATAAATATTTTTCACTAAATAGCAGTTATAAAGCAAAGTTTTCTGTTTGGAAAAGGGAGGATTGCGAAATGGCAGTAAAAATAATCATTAAACGAATCGTACCGCAAAACAAGGCTGAAGCCCTAAAGCCGCTGCTTCAAAAACTCAGGAATCTGGCCATGCAGCAACCGGGCTATATTTCCGGAGAAACATTTAAACGAATCGATCGTCCGGGTGAAAGTCTGGTGGTGAGTACCTGGCAGTCCATGGAAG
>Ga0307425_1000096_pt1 | contig 49026 bp, 33 predicted proteins | sample SalMarWE160330MG_FD_202152 | JGI IMG/M metagenome (GOLD analysis project Ga0307425, IMG submission 202152) | Salt marsh sediment microbial communities from the Plum Island Ecosystem LTER, Massachusetts, United States - WE1603-30 | ecosystem: Environmental > Aquatic > Marine > Intertidal zone >... | reverse complement strand
GGGCGCCGAACCGCCTCAAATCGTTAGAGAATACCTGAGTAAGTACGGGAAGTGATACCGGTGTCAAGCAACATGATCCGCATCTCAAGCTGAAGGTTTTTAAATTGGTTTTTTGCACTCAGCTGAAGCTGTATATCGACTCACATTTACATACACTCAGGCCGGTTTGTATATAACCGACACGCTTTTCCTGCCGTCCATCTTCGCGATGCAGGGCTTTTCGGTGCGGACATGCACGAAGTGTTTCGTTTTATGCGCAGCTTTCTGCCCCGTCAGCCAGTTCCAGTCGATAAAATCCTCAGAAGAACGCCACGGGATGTCGAAGTAGCCGATGTTCATGGAGGTTACATTGTGGAAGAAGTGTGATCCCAGAGACGGGTCCACGTGAAAATCCTGAAGCTCGACCTCAACAATGATGCGGGCCTTTGAAATATGAGACCAGTTGACGGGTATGCCGAGCCATCGGTCGGTGCTGCCCCACCGCCCGGGACCTATCAATATATAGCGCCGTTTTTCCTTTTTCAAAATATCATTCAAGTAGTCAAGCTCATCTATCATCTCGAGTGTTTTTGACCGATCGAATTTGTCCAGGTCGACGTAAATAATGTCGTAGAGCTCCCCGACTTTGCCGTTGCCGACTGATCTGTTGGTGTACAGCAGCAGATCGTTCCGGTTGATCCGTAACAGGTCAAGTTTGTACTCCTCGAGGTTCCCTAAAAGCGGCTTTATCTGCAGAACATAAAAGCTCGGTTTGCCGGTATCGTTTTTATTCAGATTGACGGCAAACTCGATCTCGACCGGGGTTCCCATGGCGTTCTTGATGATTTCGAGCATCTCCCTGAGAATATGTGCAATGGGAAAAAAATCGTATTTCAGGATATGGGCGAAATTTACGACAATCGGTCCATTGACCGCATGGCCCGGCTGCAGACGGCTGTTTTCATTGTCCCAGGTAGACACGCAGTACTGGAATAATTCGTCTCTCTTTCCCTCGACAATGGGGAGTCGTGCGAGGGTTGCAGCGTCTCCCTGTGACAGATTGATATTTTTTTTCTCCAGATTGAGCGCGTAAAAACTGTCCTGTGAAAATGAAATCTGGTCTTCAGGCGAAATAAAATCCAGCTTCGGAGAATAGGGGCAAAATCGATGAGCTTTTTCACCGTCTATTACATGCTTTCCGAGGCCGTATGCAATAACGGAGATGCCGTCTTCCGGTTTCAGGTATTCGACCGGGTAGTAGTTGTACGACTGCGCCACCCCCGAGATGTGAGGGTAGTAGCACGGTCCGTGTCGATTTCCCACGACCGCCTGGATTAACACCGCCATCTTCTCCTCTCCGACCTTGTAGTTTATTGCATCGAAGTAGGCGCGTGCGGTTTTGGAGAACACCGAAACGTATACCAGCTTTACGGCCTCCTCCAGATGCTGAAACCTAACCTTTGGATCCGGGTGGTTGTTCGGAAGCAGGTAGGTATCGTAGATACCGGAGAAGGGCTGTGAGAGCGAATCCTCGAACATCCCGGAAGAACGAATTGAAAGCGGGCTGTGCACGTTTTCAAGAAAACGCAAAAGCCGTTTCTTCAGCCCTTCCGATAATTCGGCCTCTAAAAACCGTCGTTTGACCTCCTGGTATCCCTCATCTCTTATGAGCAGGTCTGAGAGGTTGTTGCTTTCTATAAAGTAGTCATACCCTTCTGTTCCGATTACTGCGGTCCGGGGTATGCGGATGTGCGTATCCTGAACGATCTCTTCGAGATTGCAATTCTGGGTCAGCATGTGCAGAAAAGCCATACCGCGCCCCTTGCCGCCGAGTGAGCCCTCGGCAAGACGCAGCACATGATTCTCTTCGCTCATGAGAGAGGGGTCAAAATAGATGACCCGGCCGCGGATTTTGCTCTCCTGCACCTTCTGAAATACTTCTATGAGGTGTTCCCTGAAGTCTGCAAAGCTCGGAAAATCACTCACCTGTATCGGCTGTATGTTTTTAGCAATCTGAATTTCACCCCGTGCCATGAGCCAGCCTGAAAAATGATTTCTATTGGCATGATAGACGAGGGATTCATCGGGGACTGTGGAGAGGAGCTGTTTGAACTCCGCCATGGATTGAGCGCGGGCAATGGATTTGCCGTTTTTGTCACGAAAGTTAAAATCCCCGAATCCGAGAAGATTGAATATGAAATCAGTCAGATCGCGGGACAGGCTTTCGGAGTTCTTATTAAGAAAACTCGAACGATGCCTGTGCGCAACCGTTTCGTTTGACGGATCCGATGATTGAATGAGTGTGGGAATATACCCGACCACCTTCCTGCAGTAGTCGATGAGCATGATGCCCGCACGTTCATCCTTTACGCCCTCTCTTGGAAAGGAGATATCGGTTATGAGGCACAGAAGGTAGTCGCTGTACTCATTTATAATCTCCAGCGCCTCCTCATAGGTTTCGGCCATGAGCACCTTCGGCCTGGTACGCATGCGGAGGAGTTTTTTCATCTCGTCGAGATGCTCATCGGCAATTATGCGCTGGGTCTGTTTCATGATTTCGGTGTACAGAATTGGAAGATAGCTCGAGTAGTAACGGATGGAATCTTCGACAAGGAGTATGACGCGAACGAGCCCGATCTTTGTGTCCTTGACGGCATTTATCTTGTCTTCGATGTACTTGGTCATCGCAAGAAAGATCTTGGAATCACTATTCCACACAAATATTTTATCAAGACTCCTGAGGCGATCGTCTCGATCAGAAATGAGGCTGAGCTCCGTATTATCGTTGAGAAGAAGCAGTATGGGTATGGACGGGTATTGTTCCTTTATCCGCTTCCCGAGCTCAAAGGGCGATATTTCATCGATACGCATGGTAAGTATGATCATATCGAAAGAGCGGATCTTCAGTATTTCGAGCGCTTCCTCGCCGTACGCGACGCTTGTAATACGGGGAGCATTGGAAAGATTGAGCTGGTAGTACTCACCGAAGATTTTCTCGGTAAGCTTGTCCTCCTCTTCCAGAATGAAGGCGTCGTATATGGAGGCGACCAGGAGGATCTCCCGCACACGAAACTGCATCAACTCGTGATAGATCTCCTGGTCTGTTTTGTTCTGTTTTATCAGCTCTGACAGTTTTTGTTTGAACATTTTTCCCTGGCGCTACGGGCGCAGTCTCGCCCGTACAGGCTGTGATTTGCCACGCCTTTACACGCTCCTTGATTTATCCACATATTTGAAAACACCTGCCGCCCAATGCAGCAGAGGTACACACCGACAGCCGGTTTACTTTTATACCAGCCCCTGGTCGAGCATCGCATCAGCTACCTTTCTGAAACCGGCGATATTCGCACCGTTTACGTAGTTGTCCGGGGTCTTGTATTCATCAGCAGCCTCACGGCAGTGCGTATGGATGTTTATCATTATCCGATGGAGTTTTTCATCCACCTCTTCCCTCGGCCATGCCATCCGCATGCTGTTCTGCGACATTTCGAGGCCGGAACACGCAACACCACCTGCGTTGGAGGCCTTGCCGGGGCCGAAGAGAACCCCCTTCGATAAAAACAGCTCCGTCGCGTCCAGCGTGCTTGGCATATTTGCGCCCTCTGCAACACAGAAACAGCCGTTTTCCACGAGCGCCTTGGCATCATCCGCATTCAGCTCGTTCTGGGTTGCGCAGGGCAGTGCGACATCGACTTTTGTACGCTGCCAGGGAGTTTTTCCCTCGTAGTAGGTTGCAGTCGGATATTTTTTTACGTATTCGCGCATCCTTCCGCGTCGGATATTCTTCAATTCCATAACGAAATGCCACTTCTCCTCATCGATACCGTCATCATCCACGACCGTACCGTTGGAATCCGAGAGTGTAACGACTTTTCCGCCGAGCTGATTGACCTTCTGTGCTGCATACTGGGCGACGTTTCCCGAACCTGAAATAGCCACACGCGTACCCTCGATGGACTGACTTCGTGTTTTGAGCATTTCTTTGGCAAAGTAGACAACTCCGTATCCGGTTGCCTCAGGACGGATGAGGCTGCCTCCCCAGTTGAGGCCTTTTCCGGTGAGTACCCCTTCAAATAAATTTTTAAGCTTCTTGTACTCGCCGAAAAGAAATCCAATCTCTCTGCCGCCGACTCCGATATCTCCTGCCGGCACATCGGTGTTGGCGCCTATATGGCGGAAGAGCTCGCTCATGAAGCTCTGACAGAAACGCATCACCTCGTCGTCCGATTTGCCTTTGGGATTAAAATCGCTTCCCCCTTTTCCGCCTCCCATCAGAAGGCCGGTGAGGCTGTTTTTGAATATTTGTTCAAACCCGAGGAACTTCAGTATACTGAGGGTCACAGACGGGTGAAAACGAAGCCCGCCCTTGTACGGGCCTATGGCGCTGTTGAACTGCACCCTGTATCCCCTGTTCAAGCGGTAGTTTCCCCTGTCATCCTGCCAGGGAACGCGAAACAGAACGACCCGTTCGGGTTCCACGAGGCGCTCAAGAATCAACGCCTTCCTGTAACGGGGGTCCCTCTCGACAACCAGTTCAAGGGATGAAAGGACCTCGCGCACTGCCTGAAGAAACTCTGTCTCCCAGGGGTACCTCTTACTGATCGAATCAATAACCTCACGTACATAACTTGCCATTTTGTCCTCCGGATAGTTTTTTCTCTAATTTCGGCTCCGATCCGAAGCATTTCCTGACGTTACCGATATTTTTTGCGATGATAGAGGTTGCTGTCCTGAATCGAGGATACTGAAAAAAATATCGAAGGTAAAGAAATATTAATCTTCAGAAGTGAATAAATCCATTTGAGTGGAATCAGATTCCCGCTTACGCTTCAGAACATGCCGTCTGCTATCAGGATAATACCCGCCGGTCGGGCTATAGCTTCCTCGGACCTGTGAGCACCCTGCTATCGGGCGCGGGGATTCGCATATCCATTTCGGTGCCGAAGTCCTGATGGTCCAGATACTCACCGGCCCCGCCGCCGGCCCGACCGAGTGCAAAAGCTATAAAGGGAATGTCTGCTGCACGGCTTAGGGTCATACGTTTTTCTCGGAGTTTTTTCCAGCATATACCAAGCCACACACAGGCAATTGCCGCATCGACGTTCACCGCAAGAACGCGCGGTGCGGCCCCGTTGTTCTTCAGCGCAAAAACGAGGTGGTGGTAGAATTCAAGGAAGATATTCTTCTTTCCAGTTTTTTGAAAAAACTGGTAGATTACCTGCTCGCGGGGATCTACGTTTACCGCTTCATTTCTAAAAACCGGATGACCCAGGCAGGGAATTCTCTCGTACTCTACACCGGCCTCTTTTGCCTGGTCTTTTTTTTGTTTGAAATCGGCAGCCGCCTTTTCGGCAATCGCTTTTGTATCCACCTGCCTGTCATAGGGGTTCTTGATATCAAGATGGGCAAAATATTCGAGGAGAAACCGCACGGCCCGTGCGCCGTTTCCGCCGTGAATTGCGCCGATCGCTGCAAGCGTTGCGATCATTGCTGTGTTCGGGCTGTTTCCTGCCGACGCCGAAAGCTTCGCGCCCTGCGCGGAGATGGTCCCCGGGCCGTTGGTGAGGGATGCGATGAGCGTCAGCTCTGCGGCACGCTCCTCAAAATCATTTTCAGGAAGATCTCCGGTCCAGCACAGTATCAGTGCTGAGGCAAAAGAAAGCTTTTTCATTATTTCAGTGAGCGAGTATCCGTATATACGGGGTGTGTGCCCGTCATTGGAGCTCGCATGAGACGCGTTTCTCATCGGCTGACGTATCATCCCTTTAAGCAGGTTCTGCATCTGGTCTCTGACCTGGTCGGCATACGGCTGGAGAATAGTTCCCTGCGGCAGTGAGAGTTCTGCCGGGAGCCGTCTGCCCAGATCGCCGAGACCCACAAACCAGGGATTGAAACGAATCGGTTTCGAACCGCTGAAGTCTTTCTTTAACCCGAGAGTACTCAGGACAAGTGAAACTGCGCTCGGTAGATGGTGAAGGACCTCGACCCGAATACCGCGTTTCAGTGCTGCCTTGAGATCTTCGGATTTTCTATACCGTTTGTCCGGATAAAAAGGCTTGATACCGAAATAATCGTCGAAAGCCTGTTTTTTGGCGTGTGCACTGCTTCTGCCGTCCTCGACGACTGCACCCGCATGACCGAGCGATATACTGTACCGCTCTGCTATTTCACCCGCCACATACACGATTACCGGCTTTGAAAATCCATCTTTTTTCATCGATTCGACGGCGTCGTGTTCGTACGTGCCACCCGGTTCGACATAGAGAACGATAACCTTCGTATGTTCATCCTTTTCTGCCAGTGTGAGAAAATCCTTGAGTGGTGTTAGAATGAGCCTGTCCTTGCCTGTTGAAATTCCAAATGAAGTGCCGATGCCTGCAGAGAGGAGGTAGCTGGCAATTGTGTTTGCCATGTTGCCGGAATTCGATATAACGGCGGCAGCTCCGGGCTTGAATGTTTCTTCCGGAGCGTCACCGCCGACAGCACCGATCCGTACCCCATCGATGGTGTTAATAATTCCCAGTGTATTACAGCCGATAACATCCATATTGCTTTGTTTGCAGATCTGATAGATCTTCGCCGTCACTTCAATCGAAACGTGTTCCGTGATAATATAGATGGTTTCGACAGTAGACTCACCGTGCTTGACAACCTCTTTTACCTCGCCGTATACAGCTTCGGGTGGGGAATAGATGAGTATCTTGTTGGGGTGATGTTTCACAGGTGTCATATGTAACAGCTCGTCGAAAGTAGCGAACACCGGGACGGGTCCCTTCGCTGTTTCTATTTTCTGCCCCCCCTTTCCAAGGGCCCAGCCGCCGATAATGTTTTCACAGTACTTCTGGCTGACGGCTGTTACGCCCGAGGCTTCCCTTCCGGTGATGTTGGATACCGCGATTCTATCTCCCTTTTTCAGCAGGTCCGAAAGATTTCGCGCTCTCATTTTTTCGCCTCCTCGATAGTTTCCACAGCGTTCACAAGGCGGGCTGCATACTCAGCCACCAAGGTCACCGGTGTATCGGGTCCGAAAATTATATAAGGAAGCTTGAGGTATTCGAGCGCCTGTTTCATGACAAGCAATCCCTTAACGAGTTTGGGGCCGCCCCTCCCGATGACAACAGGAATATGAATTGGCCTGTTTTTCTCTACATAGGCTATCAATGCATCCGCAATCGCTTTGAAGGTGATGTCGATGAACGTGTTGTTTGCCTTGCCGCCAAGTATGAGAAGGAGCTTTGCTTCGGCAAGCCGGTGCCTGAAACATATTTTTGCCGTTCCGAACATCCGTTCATAGGGAGGATTCCCGCCGAAATCGGAAAGAAACATCGGGCTCCCTCCTGCAAGGTCGAGGGTTTCCGTGATAATGGTCGACGCTCCGCCGCCGAAGAGTATCGGCAGTATCTTTGCTCCTCCAAGATCGGAAACATGCGCCTGGCCTCGATGGCTCGATGCATCCCATGCATTCATCTCCTCTTCGAAGTCCGAGAGGTTTTCCGGGTATTGCGGAAATAAAACTCCGGGGACTTTTGATTTGTAGTTGGCTTTATCCACCACTCCTTTGAAGTCACAGGCAAACGGCCTGCCGTCCGGGGTGATCCTCAGCGGGTTGATCTCAGCCGATTCCATTCCGGTGGAGATGAAAAGGTCCCAGAACGAAACCATTACACGGGAGATGCTGCTGATCAGCTCCTTCGGGCAGGATAGGGCAACGAGGATATCCGAGGCCTGGTACGCATCGAGACCGGTATATATATCGATCGGTATTGTTGTCTTCTTCTCTTCCGGTATAGATTCGATATCAGTGCCGCCTTCGAGTGACACGGTAAATGCAGGACCTAAAAAGGCAGTGCTATAGGTGATAGCGGTGTACAGCTCGATCCTGGATGGGATTTTCTCGACGATGTAGGCGGTTCGCGGCATTTTACCGTTTATCTCAAGGCTTGAAACCCGTTTTATTTCCCTCAATGCATCGTGGATGTTCTCAACTGCCACCACTGCGCCTGCTTTTCCCCTTCCGGTCGTCAGTATGTCCGGCTTAACAATCGCCTGTCCCCCCCAGCTTTCAAAAGCAGCTTTTATATCACCGATTTCAGCTGTTCCGCTTACATATCTTGGAACGGGTATCCCGTACCGTCGGGCAAAATGCTCAAGAAACGTTAACTCAGTTACTGTGAAAGAAGCCATACAGCTGCCTCCCTGAATACGCAGGCATTTTTATCGAGCTTTAACAGTGCTACCATCCTCTTTTCTTTCAGGTATGTTGGCCTAAAACAATTTCACCCCATAAGTTTCAGGTACATATCGACCTTTCGATATTTTCAGTCGCTTATATTTCACAGAAGTACCAATACTTAAATCAAATTATATCATTTTTTGCAGGATTATGACAAAGATATTAATAATTTCAGAAAATCATCATGGAAAATGTGTGGATTTATTATTGACACAGATTGTGATAAATGTTAGAATGGTTCAACCATTCTACTATAAGTGTAAAATACGGAGGGTCCGCCGAGTAATGTTCCAGCAGGTCAGGCAGAACAGGATGTTCCAGGATGTCATCTATCAGATAGAGGAGGCGATTTTAGACGGCAGGCTCAGGGTCGGCGACAGGCTCCCGCCGGAACGGGAGCTAAAAGAGATGTTTAAAACGAGCAGGGGAACACTGCGGGAGGCGCTCAGGGTTCTGGAGCAGAAGGGGCTGATTTCAATAAAGACCGGTGTAAACGGGGGGAGTTACATTAGCGCAGTTACGACTCACCAGGTCAGCGAAAGCCTCGATCTGCTCATACGATATCAGAAGATCTCGCTGAGCGATCTGGCGGAGTTTCGTGAGGGGGTGGAGGGATTAGTTGCGAGCCTTGCCGCCGGGAGAGCAGACAGAGAGGGTACAAAACAGCTGCAAAGGCTTCTTTATGAAGCGAAAAAATTTCTCAGCGAAGGCATGTCGGCCTGGGATGCATTTATCCGAAACGACAACGCTCTTCACATGGAACTTGCTCGGATAGCGGGGAATCCCGTGTACGAATCGGTGCTCCGCACTGTTCACGATAATATCAACCGCTACTACGAACAGTTTCTCCCGCGGTCCGAAGAGGTGATGAAGGAAAATTATGAGGACCTCCGTCGAATCGTCGACGCAGTTGTTTCAAATAAGCCGGAGGATGCGCGCAGGCAGGCGCGGGTGCATGTTCGCCGTTTCAACCGGTTTATGGAAAAAAAGGGGGAGTTGAAATAGAAGGGGGTGCGGTATGGCAAACGCAAAATACACAGTTCCGCTTCCTGTGAACGAGCCTGTTCAGAGCTACTTGCCCGGGTCACGGGAGCGCACCCTGCTTAAAGAAGAGCTGAAAAGGCTGAAAATGACGAATGTTGAAATACCCCTTATCATCGGCGGCAGAGAGATCAAAACAGGGAAGTTAGCGCAATGCATTATTCCCCATGATCATGGCAGAATATTGGCAACCTTCCACCAGGCCGGGGAGCAGGAAATCGAAATGGCGGTCGAGGCGGCGCGTCAGGCCCGGGCCGACTGGGCGGAAGCGGCCTGGGAGGACCGCATTTCCATATTTTTAAAGGCAGCCGAAATTCTTGCCGGGTCGAAACGGTACACCGTTAATGCCGCGGCCATGCTCTGTCAAAGCAAAACGGTGTTCCAGGCGGAGATCGATGCTGCCTGTGAGCTTACGGATTTTTTCCGCTTCAATGTGTATTATGCTGCGCAGATATATGAAGGTCAGCCCCCGTATTCACCGGAGGGCATCTGGAACCGGATGGAGTACCGGCCGCTCGAGGGTTTTATTTTTGCAGTAACGCCGTTTAACTTTCTGTCCATCGCCGGAAACCTGCCGTCCGCACCGGTGATTGCGGGAAATGTCTCTTTATGGAAGCCCGCATCCACTGCCGTATACTCAGCGTACAGGGTTATGCAGATTTTCCGGGATGCGGGGCTGCCGGACGGAGTTATCAATTTTATTCCCGGACCAGGCTCTGAAATCGGGCCCATGGCGCTGCACTCGCCTGATCTTGCGGGTATTCATTTTACCGGAAACTCCCGTACCCTGCAGTCTATGTGGGAGACCGTGGGAAGGAATATAAAGCAGTACCGCAGCTACCCGAGAATCGTCGGTGAAACGGGGGGGAAGGATTTTATCGTCGCGCACATGAGCGCCGATATACAGGCGCTTTCAACAGCGCTCATACGGGGCGCCTTCGAGTACCAGGGGCAGAAATGCTCGGCAGTATCGAGGGCATACATCCCCGCCGGTATCTGGCGCAAGCTCAGGGATTTTCTGGGTGATGAGCTGCAGACAGTGAAGATGGGTGACGTCCAGGATTTCAGCACCTTTATGGGGGCGGTCATTGATAAAAGCGCATTTGACAGGATTGCCGGATATATTGACTCTATTCGGGAATCGAATGAAGCAAAAATTATTTTCGGCGGGAGATGCGATGACAGCAGCGGGTATTTTATCGAACCGACCGTCGCCCTCACGACAGACCCGAGGTTTCGGACCATGCAGGAGGAAATTTTCGGACCCGTGCTCACCGTATACGTGTATAAGGATGATGAGTTCGAAGATACTCTTCACCTCTGTGACGAAACATCCCCGTACGCGCTAACCGGTGCGGTGTTTGCCCGCGACCGAAAGGCAATTGCCGCTGCTGAAAAGATACTGGTGAATGCTGCCGGCAATTTCTATATAAACGACAAGCCGACCGGCGCCCTAGTAGGCCAGCAGCCGTTTGGCGGAAGTCGCGCGAGCGGCACAAACGACAAGGCTGGCAGCATATGGAATATGATGCGCTGGGTGAGTCCTCGGGCGGTAAAAGAAAATTTTATGCCGCAGCATGATTACCGCTACCCGTACATGGACCGGGACTAGCGTGCTCTGACTGGAGGCGTATGCGCCCGGTCCCGCTGCGCTAAGTATATGCGGCATTGCTGGAAGCGGCGGAAAGAGAGCTGCAGCGTTGGTATAAAACCATATATAAATTTTTTAATTATCAACAGTGTACGGATAACTGTTAAGTGAGACGTATTACACAACATCCGATTCTACCGGTGATCCCGAAAGGAGAAATTGCTTTTACCTTCAATGGGGTACCGTGTACCGCGAGGGAGGGGGAGGTGATATCGTCGGCGCTCATTGCCAATGGTATCGATGTATTCGGACATCATCCAAGAGATGCCGCGCCACAGGGTTTGTACTGCGCAAACGGCCAATGCGCGCACTGTATGGTGCTTGCAGACGGCATTCCCGTGAAGGCGTGCATGACCGCGGTCATGCGTGGCATGGAAGTGAAATCCTGTGAGGGGTTTCCCTCGCTTCCCGCAGATGACAGCCTGCCTTTTATGCACATTATCCCGACGGTCGAAACGCAGGCTCTTATAATCGGCGGCGGGCCTGCGGGTGTTTCCGCCGCTCTTGAGCTTGCAGCGTACGGGGTGTCAGGCATACTCGTGGATGATAAACAGCGTCTCGGCGGAAAGCTTACCCTGCAGACCCACCGCTTCTTCGGCTCCCGAAAAGAGTGCTACGCAGGAACCAGAGGAACGGATATCGCCATGCATCTTGAAGAAGAGCTTCGGTCATACGAAGATATGCAGGTATGGCTCAATTCTCCCGCCATAGGTGTGTTCAGTGGAGGGAAAGTGGGAATTTTAAGGCAGGGCTCATATATTTTCGTAAAACCGGAAATACTGCTTGTTGCCGCGGGAGCGCGGGAAAGGACAATCGCCTTTCCCGGCTGTGACATGCCCGGCGTGATCGGAGCGGGAGCATTTCAGACACTGGTAAACAGAGACCTGGTGCGCCCCTCCGAGCGGGTTTTCATATGCGGGGGAGGGAATGTGGGGCTGATTGCCGGCTACCACGCGCTCCAGGCAGGCATCGATGTTGTGGGGCTCGCCGAGGCAATGCCGGAATGCGGAGGCTACGCGGTGCATCTCTATAAGCTGAAGCGCCTCGGGGTAACTGTATTTACCTCTCATACTGTTGTGCGTGCCGATGGCGGAAACAGGGTGGAATCGGTGACTATCAGGGAAGTTGACCGGGAGTCCCGCCAGATACCGGGTACTGAAAAGACATTTAATGCAGACACGCTGCTGATTGCAGTCGGGCTCAATCCGGTGAATGAGCTCTACGGCAAGGCAAAAGAGTACGGTATGAAGGTATTGAGAGCGGGTGATGCAGAGGAGATATCCGAGGCAAGTGCTGCAATGGTGAACGGCAGAATTCAAGGCAGGATCATGGCAAGGGAAGCGGGAGTTTTCTGTTCGGTCCCCGGGGAGTGGAAACAGCTTTCAGCCCTGTTTATGCGCCCACCGGGGAAGAGGCAAACACTCCATCTCACTTCAGTTTTGGGCACAGTGTATCCGGTTATACGCTGTGACCAGGAGATTCCCTGCAATCCGTGTGTGGATGTATGCCCGAACAGGGCAATCCGGATGGGAGGTGACGGTATTACCGCCCTCCCGTTTTTCGACGGCGAGTGCTCAGGATGCGCGCGCTGTGTTCTCGTCTGTCCGGGCCTTGCGATTGTACTCGTTGATGAACGGATCGATGAACGGCATCCCGACCGATCAACCGGACTACCATACAATAAAGAGAAAAAAACCGCGCGGCTCACCCTGCCGTTTGAGTTCACCTTTAAGTTTACCAATGAAGTGATAAAAACGGGAGACGTCGTCGTCACTACCGGATTCAGGGGGGATGTCGTGGGAACGGGCAGGGTCGCCGGCTTCAGAGCGTCTCCGGGGGGAGGGCGTCGGCGTCTCATGCTGCTTGACGTTCCTTTTTCGAGCCGCCTCAGCGTCGCAGGAGTCAGAATTCGAAAACCGGAAGAACCCGCCGCCGTATTATCTCTGCAGGAGGATGACCCGGTGGTGTGCCGGTGTGAACGGGTGAGAAAAAGAGAGATTGTGGGCATGATTCGGAGCGGCTGCAGGGATATGAATCAGATCAAAGCGGTGCTCAGAGCAGGAATGGGGGCCTGCGGCGGCAGGAGTTGCACACAGCTGATCCTTGCTCTTTTCAAAGAGGAGGGTATCGATCCGGATACCGTCACGCTGCCTGTGTACCGGCCGCCTGAGATGGAAACACCTCTGAAGCTATTAGCAGGCGTCAAGGAGTGATAAATGTCCAGCAGCTTCGATGTTATTGTCATCGGCGCCGGCAGCGTGGGGGTTCCCGCAGCGATGTTTCTTTCTTTTGAAGGACTGAAAGTCCTCGTACTCGACAAGAGGGCATCTGCCGGACAGGGCGAGAACAAGGCTGCAATCGGCGGCGTGCGGGCAACACATTCGGACCCTGCTAAGATAATGATATGCAGGGAGAGCCTCCGGATCTTCAGAGAATGGCAGGAAACCTACGGGCAAAATATAGGGTGGAAGCAGGGCGGGTACTGTTTTCCCGTACTCAGGGCATTCGAGGAGACTATCCTTAAAAATTTGCTTCCCGTTCAGAAATTCTGGGGTCTTGACGTCGACTGGGTCGATGCGGATACTATGGCGGAGATCGTCCCCGGTATACGTTCAGACGGGCTTCTGGGAGGCGTTTATTCTCCCGGAGACGGTCAGGTGTCTCCGCTTCTTGCACTGGGCGCGATGTTTGCGGTGTCGCAGGAGCATGGATGTGTGTATCATTTTAACGAGCGGGTAACGGGTTTTATAATGTGTGGCGCGCATATCGAGGGCGTAAAAACCGACAGGAGCGTATATTATGCGTCTGCTGTTCTGCTTGCTGCCGGGTCGGATGCGGCGGAGCTCGGAAGATTGGCAGACCTGGAAATACCCGTGGCCGCCGAAAGCCATGAAGCAGGAGTGTCCGCACCGGTCAGGCAATTCTTAGGCCCCCTGATTGTCGACATGCGGCCGGGACCGAAGGGAAAAACCTCCAATTTTTATTTTGCGCAGGACTATGACGGAGCCGTGCTTTTCTGCTGCACCCCCCGAACACCTCTATTGGGGGCGGGCATTGAACCGACCTCGGATTTCTTAACGATTATTGCGCGAAGGATGATACGCCTGCTCCCCCGTTTGAAGAATATACTCGTGAGACGGGTGTGGAGGGGACGCTACCCGGTAACGCCCGACGGCCTTCCGATCTGCGGCGGTGTTCGTGAGGCAGAAGGGCTGTACCTTGCGGTCGGCATGTGCGGCCAGGGATTCATGATGGGGCCCGGACTGGGAAAGAACATGGCAGGCCTTATTATCAACGGGCATCCGGAGATACCAAAACCGATATTCGATACGCTTGACTATTACCGGGATTACAATAGAGCAGAAAAGGAAGCGCTGCGGTAGATAGAGCAAGCCGCGGACGATTATCCTGACACGAAAACAGTGTACAGCAGATTCTGTTAAGATTAGCCCGGAAATGCTGTGAAGGATCGTTAATCTTGAATGTCTTGACCGTGCGGGGATTTAATGGTATGACATTCATGACAAAAGTATGAGAGGCATCCTGTAGTGTATGGGAAAAAGCGTCCATAAACAGGGTAAGTCTCCGAATAAATGAATACTGAGTAAAAAAGCATGAATATCGATCCCTTTACCGTTGAAATAATCCGCGATCAGCTCATTGCAGCAGCCGAGGAGAGCTTTATCAGCCTCGGAAAAAGCAGCCAAAGCCCTATCATTTATGAAGTTCTCGATTATGCATGTGCGATAACCGACAGCAACGGCAACCTGACGGCACAGGCAAACGGTGTTCCGGGTTTTTTAGGCACGCTGAGTTTTGCTGTTGCTGCGGTGCTTGAAAAATATGGCCCCGCTGCAATGAGACCTGGAGATGTCATTATCACCAATGACCCCTATGCAGGCGGCGGCAACCACCTGTCAGATGTGGCGCTGGTTGCCCCGATATTCGCGGACGGCATGCTCATTGCATTCAGCGTCAACAAGGCGCACTGGACAGAGGTCGGTGGAATGGCACCGGGAAGCTGGACGACGGACAGCACAGAGATCTACCAGGAGGGCGTGCAGTTTCCGGTTATTTATCTCGGGAGGGACTACGAGCTCGACCGGAGCCTCATAGACCTGATCGAGGCGAATGTCAGAACTCCTGATAAGACACTGGGCGATCTTTATGCAGGAGTTGCATCGCTGCGGTCGGCAGAACGGCGGGTGCAGGAAATCGCCGGGCGGTACGGAGTGGAAGTGTTCATGGAAGCCGCCTCCCGTATTCTCGACCATGCCGAGCGACTTGCACGAATCGGTCTCAAACAACTGCCGAAGGGAATATTTTTTGCGGAGGACTGGATGGACGATGACGGTCTTTCCACAACACCTGTATACGTATGTGTGCGGGTCACCATTTCGGACGACGAGTTCATAGCCGATTTTTCCGGTTCGTCTGGCCAGGTTCCGGGACCTATCAACTGTACTCGCACACGCCTCCATTCAGCGTGCAGGTCATTGTTCAAATCGATTACCGATCCGGCCTTTCCGGTAAACGACGGCTGGTTCAGGCCAGTCCGCATCGTCTGTCCCGAGGGTACGGTGTTTACCGCAAGGCGGCCTGCTCCGGTCTCGACGTACTGGGAGACCGGCGCGTATGCGGTTGATCTCATCTGGCATGCGCTTTTTCCCGTGCTCCCGGACCGGCTGACCGCCGGACATTCACTGAGTGTGTGCGGTACGATCATAAGCGGCGAAGATGAAAAGGGAGAACGGTTCGTTCTCGTCGAACCGCAGGCCGGCGGGTGGGGGGCGGGCGCGACAAAGGACGGGGAGAGCGGGCTTGTTGTGGTTGGAGACGGCGAAACCTATATTATGCCTGTTGAGATATGTGAGGTGCGCTACCCGATCATGGTTGAACAGTATAAATTCAATACGCAGCAGAAGGGCATCGGCAGATTCCGAGGCGGATTCGGACTGGTTCGAGAGTATCGGCTTCTCTGTGAGGAAGCGGTACTCACAGCCACCTTCGGACGCCACCGGTACCTCCCGTGGGGAGCAGAGGGCGGAATGGAGGGCTCTGAAAACGGCGTCTATGTTATTAAAAAAGGATTTTCCCGGCCTGCCGTGTGGAAGGGAAAGCTCGCACGCTATTCTCTGAAAAAAGGGGACAGGGTGAAGCTCGTTACTGGTGTGGGCGGCGGGTACGGCCCGCCGTTTGAGCGTGACCCGAAAATGGTACAGTATGATGTTGAAAACGGTTTTATCTCGATTAAACAGGCTCTGTCTCTGTACGCGGTGCGTATCGACCCGCAGGCAGGGGCCGTCGATCATGAAGAGACCGATAGGTTGAGGCGGCGGGATGAGGAGTAAAAAAATGCATAGAAACAGGGCAGCGGCACTACAGGACATTCTTGCGAAGTATGATGTTGATCTTGCGGTCCTGGGCCCGACGACCCATATGCGCTATCTGCTCGGTGATGTGCCGCTTGCTGATGAGCGGCTCTGCGTGCTTCTCGCCGGGAAAAAGCTGCAGATCGTGGTTCCCTCCCTCAATGCGGCAAGTGTTTCTTCAATTCCCGGCATTGATGAATTGGGCATGGATATGCTGACTTGGGGGGATAATGACAGCCCGCTTCCTGTGCTTGAATCGGCGCTGGCAGCAGCAGGGAAGGTCAGGAAGCTTGCAGTTGACGGTGCGATGCGCGCTGATTTTCTTATCCCGATTCTTTCATATATGAGTCCCGATTACATTGTTTCCGCGGATCCGCTCATGTCGGAGCTCAGGATCAAAAAGGCTCCCGTGGAAATCGATGCACTGCAGGCTGCAGCACAGCAAGCGGACAGGGCTATGCAGGCGGCAATCGATGCTTGTACGCCGGGCATTGCAGAGCAGGAAGTTGCCTGGGCTGCCGAACAGGCCTTTCGGACTGACGGTGCTCAGACTGTAGAGTTTACCCTGATTGCTGCAGGGGTAAATGCCGCGTTTCCCCATCATTACAGCGGCAGGACAAAGCTTGAGCATGGAATGGGGGTAATTATCGATATTGGTGCGTCTCTGAACGGGTATAAATCCGATATCACGAGAACGGTCTTTCTGGGGAGGCCCCCTGATGAATTCAAGCGGGCGTATGACACGGTTCTCAGGGCAAATGAACGGGGCAGGGAAGCGGTTAAGCCAGGGGTAACGGCGGATGAGGTCGATAATGCGGCGAGAAGCATCATTATAAAGGCAGGATACGGCACGTACTTCATACACAGGACCGGGCACGGTGTAGGGCTTGATGTGCATGAGGCGCCCTGGATAATGAAGGGCAACGAGATGAAGCTAGAGCCGGGTATGGTGTTCAGTATCGAACCTGGTGTGTACCTGCCGGGGAAATTCGGTATTCGGATAGAGGATATTGTTGTTGCAACGGATACAGGAGTGCGGGTGCTGACCGGGTATGATCACGAGTTGATTGTTAAAGAATGAGCATGCGTTCGAATCACTCGATCGTTTTCTGTTTGCACCAACGTACCACAGGTATTATAAGCATTATCCGGGCGCAGAAGCGTCCGGATATCAATACTTTAATCGGAGGCAGGGGATGGTAAAACTGACCGTTATGTATAACCTTCCGGAGGGGGCGGATCACGAAGAGTTCATAAAATGGCGGACCAGTGAGCATCAAAAGGAGAACATGGAGATACCCGGCGTTATCAAGAGCGATTTTTACGTCATCGAAGAAACCTGGAAGCAGGATCGGCCGCCCTATCGCTATATGACCGAGGTATACTGGCCTGATATGGCCACTTTTAAAGAGGCTTTTTTCGATCCGGACTATCAGAAAGAACTGGCAAAATCGCTGGCGAAGATTTCCGACCCCCTTTTTTTAATATCTGAGGAACTTCTCAGTGAGTCGAAGGAATGATCGGGATGTTATATTACAGGTCGGCTGAACAAATCCAGGTGCATGCACCGGTGGACGTAAAGCGACATCATACGAGGAATGCAGAAAAAGGAGGGAGGGTCGTTTCGTAAATAGATCAAAGGATGAATAAATATTTGCGTTGATTGAATAAAGGCAGCTGTACAGAACATTGAACCGGAAAATATACATGGATACCTTATACGAGTTTGAGCTTGGCAGGGCTTCTGATGTGCTCTGTAGAGAGCTGTTCAAGCTGAAACCGGGTGAGACCTGCGTAATTACGGCGGATACCGAAAGCGACTGGCGGGTTGTGAATGCCCTCGCACGTGCGGCATTTTCATGCGGCGCGAAACCAATGGTTGTTACCACGGCATCTCCGCTCGGAGTCGGCAGGGATGCAGATGCCATGCTTCCGGTCGAGGCGCTTACTGCAGTGCTCATAAAGGCGGATGCGTGGATGGAGCTGAACAATCAATGGCTCACCTATTCAACGCCGTATGAAACCGCACTCAGGGAAAACAAGCGTTTACGGCACAAATGCCTCGTCGGTTTGAATGCAGATATGTTCGTCAGGTGCATAGGCCGCGTTGACCATGCCCTGCTGGGCGAGTTTCTCGATCGGGTGCTGGAGCTCACCATAAAGGCAAAAAAGTGGCGGTTTACCACACCGGCGGGAGAGGACATCGTTTTCGAAAACTCGACTGATCAAAACCGTGTGTACGGGGCGTCCAAGGGGTATGCGGACGTGCCGGGCTCCCATTTTCTGTCAGGCCAAATCGGCTGGACGCCGGAATGGGAGACCATCAACGGAACGATCGTATTCGACGGCTCGCTTGTTCCGCCCTGCGGGCTCCTCAAGGAGTCTGTGCACCTGGAGATAAAACACGGGGAGATCGTCGATATACATGGTGGGAAACAGGCGCGGGATTTCGAAACCTGGCTGGATAGCTTCGACGACCCCAGGATGCGGATTATCGCCCATGTGTGCTGGGGATTCAATCCGGGGGCAAAACTCACCGGAGACATACTCGAGGACGAGCGCATATGGGGGGCAACGGAGTGGGGCCTCGGCAATATCGGTTCGGTGCTGATCGAGCCGGACGGGATACCGGCCGATTCCCATACGGACGGTATCAGTCTCAATACGTCGGCATGGCTCGACGGAGAGCAGGTGCTGGACGGAGGGAAAGTCGTACACAAAGAGTTCGTCGAGCTTGCGCGGCAGCTAGGAAAATAATGCCTGCCACTCAACTGGATTTTCTTTACGGCACGGAGCCGAGCGAAGTGAGGAATAACAAATACTGGCACAGGTACCAAGGGCACAGGTACCAAGGGCACAGGTACCAAGGGCACAGGTACCAAGGGCACAGGTACCAAGGGCACAGGTACCAAGGGCACAGACACCGGTGGTACTTACAGCATCTTCGATACCACAGGCATTTACAACATTATCCGGATGCGAAGCGTACGGATGAAATGGGCTTTGAAGGTAATGCTAATTTTCCCTTGACTAGACTTCTAACCTGTTGTAGCCTGTTTGTCGGTTGAGCTCTGCATTTCAAGTGTGTGCACCAGTAGGGTGCCAAAATAGGCAGGTGAAACAGTAATTGTAAAATAGTCTGGGCGGTTGAACATTAGATTCTGGTCCAAAGGATGGGGTGCACCGACGTTCGTCAGTTGAAGTCCGACGAGCCTCACTCAGCCGACCGCAGGTCGGATGAACCAGAATTATAATGAATAAAGTCGTAAATTAAAAATTTCGAAAGGAGGTACAAGCTGATGAAGAAACTGTGTTTTGCAGTACTTATTCTTCTTCTGATTCCAGGTTTTATGCTGTGGGCGGGAGGAGGAAAGGAAAAAGCCGTTCCGGAGAAAAAGCCGGCTTCCGAGGAAAAAGCGGTCGAAAAGGCCGCCCCTGCGATGAAACGGGAGCTCAGGGTGACCTTTGCATGGCCGACCTATCTTGATCCTGCGGTGGGTTCCGATTTCTCCAGCTCATCATCGTTCGTGAACCTGTACGACAGTCTTGTCTACCCGACGAAAACCGGGGGCGTGGTGCCAAGCGTAGCCGAAAGCTGGGAAGCGTCGGCGGATGGTCTGACATGGACCTTCCACCTGAAAAAGGGAGTCAAATTTCACGACGGGTCCGAGATGACCGCTGAGGATGTGGTCTTCAGTATGAACCGCATTATCACAATCGGTGAGGGCTATGGCTACCTTTTTGCGGGAAGAATCAATAAAAGCGAAGCGGTCGATCCGTACACCGTCAGGTTTTTAATGGCGGAACCGTACGGTCCGTTTCTCACCACCCTTGTAAAACTGTACATTGTAAACAAGGATGATGTAATGGCGCATGTCAAGGCCGATGGCACCTACGGCGATTTCGGCGATTACGGGAAGGATTACCTGCTCACCCACGATGCCGGATCAGGCCCCTACAAGGTGAAGGATATGAGGCTTGAGGAATATCTTCTGATGGAGAGATTCAGCGATTACTGGGGAAAGTTTGCGTCGAATGCCCCGGACGAGGTGAAGTTCATCGGCACAACCGAGCCCATAACGATCAGGACGATGATGTCGCGAAAAGAGCTTGAAATTGCGGATCAGTGGCAATCTCTCGAGGCCCTGAAATCACTCGATGCAATCGACGGTGTGGATGTTGCCACCATGTACCTGGGCACCATGTTTTACTACATGCTGCACACTAAAAAACCGCCGACAGACGATGTGCACTTCAGGAAAGCAATGTCGTGGGCGATGGATTACAAAACGGTTATCGAAGACCTCTTCCCGGGAGCTCGTATGGCGCAGGGCCCGATACCTCCGGGGTTTCCCGGACATGATCCGAAGTTCACCAAATACGAACGAAACCTCGACAAGGCCCGCGCCGAGCTGAAGCAGTCGAAGTATTACAACAAGCTCGACCAGTACCCTGTTGAGCTTCACTGGATTGCGGAAGTTCCAGACGAAGAGAAGGTTGCCCTGCTCTTCATGTCCAATATGGCGGACATAGGGATCAAGGTCAATGTGGTCAAGGTCCCGTGGCTCTCCGTGGTGGAAGAGATGAGCAACATCGATACAAGCCCCAATATAGTATCTGTGTTCGTTGCCCCCCACTATGCAGAGGCAGGGTCGCTTCTCGAATCACGGTACCACTCGAACTCGGCGAATACGTGGGAACAGAACGAGTGGCTCCAGAGCCCTGAGATAGACGGGATGATTGAAAAGGCCATCACCACGATTGACAGGGAAAAACGGTTCGGCATCTACCGTGCCATTCAGGAGAAGCTCGATCAGATTACCCCTTCCCTGTACCTGTTCGAACAGGCGGAGAAACACGCGTATCAGTCCGCCTACGTCGACTGGCCTGCTGCCAGGGGTGAGAGTATTCCGGTTATGGGGTATGATTTTGCCGCGAGGTTTATTCAGGTGTACCCTGAAAAGAAGTAATGAGGCTCATGTATAGATGTAGAAAGGCGAGTTTGCTTGCTGAATTGCTTTAGTCGTTCTGCCGCGGATGGTACTGGGAGCCTCTTACGCTGGCCGCAGGTTAACTGAACGAACCGATCATCAAGAATTGACAAGGAGAGATACTGGGGAGAGGGTTTTTCCCTGCCCTCTTCTCATTTTTTACTGCTATGAGGTTATTGAAATTCTTTGCACGAAGACTTATGCATTCGATATTTGTTTTATTTGGACTTTCGATTCTCGTATTCCTCATCGCCCGGGTAATGCCGGGTGACCCCGCCCGGATGGCTCTCGGGCCGCGGGCCCCCGAAAAGGTGGTACAAAAGTTTCGTGAGGACCTCCATCTGAACAAGCCAATCTACGTGCAGTACTACTATTGGCTGAAGGGAGCGCTCAGAGGCGATTTCGGCACTTCCCTTTTCACGAAACGAAGCGTAGCAGAAGATATAAGGGAATTCTTTCCCGCGACCCTCGAATTGATGCTCTTCACCGGTATCGTGATGTCCGTCATGGGGATACTGCTCGGGGTTCTGTCCGCGCGTCATGCAAACAAATGGCAGGACAACCTCGTTCGTGTTGTTTCCTACATGGGGGTGTGCACGCCAGCTTTTGTGTTTGCCATACTTTTTCTTTTACTGTTCGGGTATGTTTTAAACCTGCTCCCCACGATCGGCAGGCTGAGTCCCTGGATCGATCACCCGAGAAAGATAACCGGGTTTATGACCATAGACAGCTTGATTGCGGGAAATTTTACCGCTTTCTGGGATGCGCTGAAGCATCTGATCATGCCGGGTCTTGCGCTTGCCCTCGGCCCCATGGCGCAGGAGGCACGGATTACCCGTTCGAGCATGACCGAAAATCTCCAGCGCGATTTTATCGCACTCGAGAGATCGCAGGCGATACCCGAGCGAAGAATCATGTCCCGGTATTTGATGCGCATCTCGATTATTCCGACTGTATCGGTGCTCGGTCTTGACTTTGCATCCCAGCTAGGATGGGCCTTTCTCGTGGAGCTGATCTTCAACTGGCCGGGTATTTCACGATACGGTATAAATGTAATGCTGCACAAGGACCTGAATGCGATCGTTGCAGTGATCATGATTATCGGACTCATGTTTCTCGTTGTGAATATAATTGTCGACATCATAGTAGCATGGATAGATCCGCGTATTCGTCTGGGAGCCGAGAGGAGCACATAATATGGCCGGCAAAAAGAAGAAAGACTCACATACCTGGGAAAAGGTCAAGAAGAGCTGGTACCAGTTTTCGAAAAACCCTCTGTCCATTATCGGTGCGACCATCGTGTTCCTTATCATGTGTCTGGCTATTTTTGCTCCCTTTGTCGCCCCCTACCCGGAGCATGCGGGCAATTTCGTCGATTTCAGTAACGCAAGCCGGCCGCCGAGCCTGCACCATCTGTTCGGCACGGACGTGTTCGGCAGGGATATACTGAGCAGGGTGTTTTTCGGTTTCAGGTTTTCTCTGGTTATGGGTTTTGTGGTGATTTCGCTGACCGCACCGGTCGGGGTAACACTCGGACTGATTGCCGGGTACATGAAGGGAACCTGGGTCGATACACTGGTAATGAGGCTTACCGATATTTTTGTCGCAGTTCCTCCTCTTGTGCTCGCGTTGGCCGTAACATCGATACTCAAACCGAGCGTCTTCAACGCGATGATGGCCGTTTCACTCATGTGGTGGCCATGGTACTGCAGGCTCGTTTACGGTATTTCCTCATCTATAAAAAATGAATTCTTCGTGCAGGCTGCGGAAGTAACAGGCTCCGGAAAACTCCATATCATTTTCAGGGAGATACTTCCAAACTGCTTCGGTCCTATATTCACCAAGATAAGCCTGGATATGGGCTGGGTAATACTGATTGGATCGGCGTTGAGCTTCGTGGGGCTCGGAGCGCAGCCTCCGACGCCCGACCTGGGGACGATGGTGGCAGACGGTGCCAAATATATGCCCGATCAGTGGTGGATGGCCGTATTCCCGGCATTTGCCATCATGTTTGTTGTATTCGGGTTCAACATTCTCGGTGACGGGATACGTGATATGCTGGAGGTGGAAGAGGGTTGATGAGACTCCTGGAAATACGGCAATTGCGCGCAGGGTTCAACGTATACGGAGGCACGCTCAAAGTTCTTAACGGTGTGAATCTGCACTTGAACGAGGGTGAGAAGGTCGGTCTCGTCGGCGAAACGGGGTGCGGAAAAACTACTACTGCTAAATCGACGCTGAAGATTCTTCCGGAGCCGCCCGCAGAGGTATTCGGCGGTGAAATTCTCTTTAACGGTACGGATGTTTTACCGTTGGGGCAGAAGGAAATGAGGAAGATTCATGCAACAGGCATTTCCATGATTTTTCAGGACCCGACCGCATCTCTCAATCCGGTTTTTACAATCGGTGATCAGCTTCGGGACACCATCAGGTATGCAGGCATTGATGGGCATATAACAAAAAAGGAGATACACGAACGGGCGGTACTGTCACTTCGTGATGTGCATCTTCCCGATCCTGAGAGAATGCTGAAAAATTACCCCATTCAGCTCAGCGGTGGAATGCGGCAGCGGATCTGTATTGCAATGGCCCTTGCCACGCAGTCTCAGCTCCTTATCGCGGATGAACCCACAACGTCGCTCGATGTCACCATTCAGGCGCAGGTGCTCCGTCTTCTCGGCGAGCTCGTCGAGCAGAAGGAGACTTCAACGATTCTTATCACCCATTCACTAGGGGTTGTTCGGGAGTGGACGCAGCGGGTGTACGTTATGTATGCGGGGAGTATGGTTGAAACGGCGCAGACCGCCGATCTTTTTAACAATCCGCTCCACCCCTATACCGAGGGACTTATGAAGGCGGTTCCCAGGCTGACGGGAGAGGGTATTGCGGAAGGGATTTCGGGGAGAATACCGGACTATCTGAACCCTCCCGGGGGCTGCAGGTTTCACCCGCGCTGCCCGCATGTCATGAAGATATGCAGGGAGGAAAAGCCGCCCTATTTCACTGTTGATGCGGACCACCAGGTGGCCTGCTTTCTGTTCAAGGGGTAGTCATGACCGACGAGATACTAAAGATCCGGGATTTAAAGAAATATTTTTACACAAAGCACGGTATGGTGAAGGCGGCAGATGGCGTGACTTTTTCAATTCAAAAAAAGGAAACGCTTGGGCTCGTTGGAGAATCAGGGTCAGGAAAAAGCACGGTCGCCTACACCATTCTCGGCATATACAGCCCGACTGACGGGAGCATTTTGTTCAATGGGCAGGATATCTCAAAACCATGGACAAAGCGGCCGAAACACTTCAAGAAGGATATTCAGATCGTCTTCCAGGACCCCGGTTCTTCTCTCAACCCGAGAAGGAGCATACGGCAGATCCTGGAGCTGCCGCTCAAGGTTCACCGTATTGAGGGTAACGTCGGGCGGGAAGAACAGGCCATTCGGCTTCTCGACAAGGTCGGACTGCCTGCTGATTACATGTACAAGTATCCGCAGGCCATCGGGGGCGGTGAACGGCAGATTGTCGCTATTGCCCGGGCGCTTGCAACAGACCCCTCATTCGTTGTGCTCGATGAGCCGACCTCCGCACTCGATGTATCTGTGCAGGCAAAGATCATAAACCTTCTGATGGGCCTGCAGGATGAGTTTGACCTCACCTACCTCTTTATTACCCATGACCTCAGCCTGATGAGAAACATGGCGGCTCGGGTGGCAATCATGTATCTCGGCAAGATATGCGAGATTGCACCCACTGTCGAATTCTTCAAAAACCCGCTTCACCCCTACACCCAGATGCTTCTCTCGTCCATACCGGTCGTGTCGGAAAAGGAGGAGGAGTATAAACCGAAAAAGATCATTCCCCAGGGAGAAATCCCCTCTCCGGTGGATGTGCCGCCGGGCTGCAATTTTCATACCCGCTGTCCCAGGCGGATGGAAATCTGTTCCCGCGTCGATCCTGACATGGTGACGCAGGAGGAGGGGCATCTGGTACGCTGCCATCTCTACACCGGTGCATAGGTTATTTTTCGTTACGGATTGTACCGGCGGCATAAATTGAACGAAAGACGTTTGAATAAGAATTCGATACACAGGCTGACTCTTTTTTCTTAAAACCGGAATATGGTCTGAAATGACTTGCGTTATACCCTTGTTATAGTAATAATAGGGGATACCGGTTTACAGCGAAGACGTGTACCGGAAGACCAGACCGGAGTACGCCGAATGGTTTCTAAAATCGACCTTTTAAGAAAAGTTAGAATATTTACTCATCTTGGTGAAGATGAGCTGAGAGTTGTGGCCCGGCTCAGCAGGTACTATATGTACACAAAGGATGAAGTTATATACAGGGAGGGGAGCAGGAGGGAGGAAATTTTCATCATAAAGGGCGGAGAGGTACTCATAAGCAGGGAGGATGCAGACGGATCACGAAACGACCTGGCGCGGTTTATACCAGGTGAGAGTTTCGGTGAGCTCGAGCTTCTCGACAACGAGCCGCGTGTCAACAGGGCAACTGCGGCAGAAGATGCACGTCTTCTAATATTTCCTATGAAAGGCGTGGAATTCAGGAATGTGATGACCCGCTATCCTAGAATTTTCGCCCTCGTACTGCACGACCTTCTTGCTCTTATCGCTGGAAGAATCAGATCGACAAACAGGCTTATTTCGGAAAAAAGCCCGTGGGTGCAGGGTCTCAGACGCCAGCTTACCACAGACAAGCTTACCGGACTGCTGAACCGAACCTTCCTCGATGAGGATTTTCCCTCACAGCTTAACGAGTATGGCTCAGAGGTTTGTCTGCTCGTCATCAAGCCGGATAACTTCAAACAGGTAAACGATAACTTCGGGCACGAGACAGGAGACCGGGTTCTTCAGATAATAGCTGAAACGATAAAGAATACCGCACGCGAAAGCGATATTCCAGCGCGGTACAGGGGCGATGAGTTTTGTGTTATTCTTCCGGACACCGATTCAAAAACGGCAGATGAAATTGCGCAAAATATGCTTGCTGCATTTGAGTCGCTTGATATCGGACAGATAACCGAAGATGGAATTGGTACAATAACGGTGAGTATTGGCGTTTCGCGGTACTCCGGCGATGCTCCCGACTGTGTGGGCCTTATTAAAACCGCGTTTGAAAAGATGCTTACTGTGCGGGAGAGCGGCGGCGGAGGAATATCGTAATACAAGTATGTACAGTGTATGCTTCCAGGTATCAGGGAGAGGGAGAGAGTAATGAGTGAAGATAAAGACGTTTTGCTTTCAGGTGCCACGCCGGGAATACATTTCACACAAAACAACCTTTCGGCATCTGATTTTTTGAAACACGTCGATATTTTTTTTCTGCTTTCCTCCAGAGAGATGTCGCTGATAGGCGAGCGGTTGAAACTCATCCGTGTTAAAAATGGTGAAACACTGTTTAAAGAAGGTGATGAGGGGAATGAGCTCTTCGTGGTGCATTCAGGCCAAGTGGCTGTTTCAATTGCACTGCCCGACGGCACCCAGCGGGTGCTCAGAGAGTTTTCGGCGGGAGAGTTCTTCGGAGAAATGTCAATTTTCGAAAACGAGCCCAGATCTGCAACATGTACGGCGCGGGAAGCAAGCACCCTGTATGCTCTTCATGAGCGTGATTTTTTCGAGCTTATCGAAGCCTCGCCCACAACCGCGATCAAGATTATGTATCAGATGTCCCGGATAACGACCCAACGGCTGAGGAACACGAGTGAATTCCTATCTGACCTCGTCCGCTGGGGAGAGAAGGCGAGGAAACGGGCGATTACCGACGAGCTCACAGGTGTGTATAACAGGCATTTTCTTGAAAAATCGATCCAAAACCTCTTTGCATCGGCAAAAAAGAGAAAACGGGCGCTTTCCCTGATTATGGTGGATCTCGACCATTTCAGGAAAATAAACGAATATTACGGCCATGAAACGGGGGACCGGATCATTCTGGCTGTTGTCGAAGTATTCAAGAAGCATCTGCGGAGGCGGGATATAATCGCCCGCTACGGAGGTGACGAGTTTACGGTTGTGCTGCCGCAGACCGGGCTGAAAGAAGCTGAGGAGCTCGCCTGGAAAATCTGCCGTGAGGTAAGAAAGCTTGCGATTTTGAAAAAACTCGGCGGTCCGGTAGACATGATTACGACAAGCCAGGGCATTGCGTCTTACCCTGAAAATACAGAGGATATCAAAGGGCTTCGTGAAAAAGCCGACCAGGCGCTGTACAGGTCGAAGGAGAACGGGAGAAACCGGGTAAGTACCGCTCAATAACAAGAATTGAAGGAACAAGATGGCCGGCTCAATATAACGAAACCGGGGCACGTGAGCTGGAAATCGGCGCCCACGGCGTCTTTGCAGTTTTTTGGCGTACTTTAGCGGTATACAGTAAAGGAGGAATATCAAGACCATGAAAAAGAAAGCGATCGAAACGATCCGTGAGAAAAACGAGATCATCGAAAATATCATCGATGCAATGGTCACAAGGAGGAATTTTCTCGTTTTAGGGCATGAGAATCCTGATGAGGACTGTATCGCATCCATGGTCGCATTTTCGCTTCTTTTAAGCAAGTTTCAAAAGGGTGTAAAGATCTGCCTGGGAAAAAAAGTGCATGAGCATTACCAGTACCTGCTCAATATCTGTAAATACAACGCGATACAGGTTTACGATACCTGCGATACCTTTGCCGATGATTTCGATACAATCGTTATATGCGATACGCCGAAGCCGTCTATGGTGGAATTGAGTCCAAGAATTAAAAAACTTCTCGGCGACAGCCGGATACTCAAGATCGAGTTCGATCACCACATAGGAGCCGACAGCCGCTATATCGGCGACAGGGGCTATTGCCTGGTGACAGAGGCCACGTCTGCAAGCGAGCTCGTCGGGCATCTTGCGTTGAAGATCAGGGGGAAAAAGGAGCTCCTCTCGGAGTACCAGATTGAAGACCCCTTTACCCGGAATCTGGTTCTGGCCATACTATCCGGCATTATCGGAGATACGAACATGGGTCAGTTCTTGAAATCAAGGCGGGAGAAGCGGTACTATCGGCTGTTCAGCTCCATGCTCAACGAGATGCTCGCTGAGACCACGGTAAAGGAGACGAACTTCAAGAGCATCGATGAGGTGTATACCGAACTCCAGAGGCTTTCAGGCAAGGAAGACACCTGCTTCAGCTACTTCAACGGTAAGAAACAGTTTTCCGGTTCAGTGGGGTACGTTGCGCTTGATGAGGAGGACATGTCCTACCTTTTTTCAATATGCGATGAGGAAACGGTGGTAACCGTTGCGCGTGCAATTGCGAATGATCTTGCGGAGGAGGGAGGGACATTCAGCCTGGTTGCATATTACGACAACCCTGCGCAATCGGATTTGATTCAGTTCAGGGTGAGAAGGAGCCAGGGTTTCAAGGCGTATGATCTCAGGAACCTGCTCCATACCTTCAAAATTGAAAACGGGGGAGGGCATGAGGGCGCAATCGGTTTCCGCATACCGCGCCGACTGATACCGGATTACAGGGGATATGTACGGGAACTGATAACAGGACTCGGAAAAGCAGCCGGTTCCAGGGTCGTGTAAAACACCCTGCAAATCGATAGCACAGGAATACCTGAGTGGACGAAAGGAAATTGAAAAGTTTCGAGCGGGATTTAAAAAAACGGGTACGGGGAGGTGTATATTTTGATCCCCTTACCCGCGGCATCTATGCGACGGATGCGAGCATCTACCAGCTCACACCGGTTGCGGTTGTTACGACGGTCGACGAGGAAGATGTATTTGCCGCAGTGAAGACCGCCTCGAAGTACGGGGTGAGCATACTGCCGAGAGGCGGCGGCACGAGCCTCAACGGGCAGGGATGCGGACATTCGATGATCCTCGATTTTACCAGGCACATGAGCACCATCCTGGAATTGAACCCCGAAGAGAAATGGGCCCGCGTCCAGCCTGGAATCGTGCTTGATGTTCTCAACGCGAAGCTTGCTGCACATGGCCTCCAATTCGCACCCGATCCTGCAACATCGAGCAGGGCGACAGTTGGCGGTATGATGGGTAATAACTCGGCAGGCACGAAAAGTCTTTTATACGGTATGACGCGTGACCATGTGCTGTCATGCCGTTTTCTCCTTGCGGACGGGACCATGCTCGAGCTTAAAGAGCTTTCTAGCGAGGTGTACCGAAAGAAATCGGAAGGGGTTGGTGCCGGAGTACGGGAAGCAGAGATTTACAGGGATTTCAAGAAAATGATCGATGCGAATCGAGATGAAATTAATGCGCGTTTTCCGAAAATCATGCGACGCGTGCAGGGATACGGGCTCGATGTGTTTGCTACCTCCGAACAATGGAATCTCAGCAGACTCGTGATCGGCAGCGAGGGAACACTCGGAACATTTCTTGACAGCACACTGAAACTCGTACCCCTGCCAAAGGCGAAGGTGCTTTGTGCCGTGCACTTTGCCGACCTGCTCGAAGCGATACGCACCGTTTCGCCGATACTCAGCCATAATCCGTCTGCAGTGGAGATCATGGACGATGAAATCGTCCATCGGGCGCGGGAGAATCTGAGTATTCGCCCTCTTACCGGTTTCATCGAGGGGGACCCGAAGGCGGTTCTTATCGTTGAATTTTTCGGAGAAACTGTTGATGAAGCTGCTCAAAAGGCACATGCGCTTGCGGGTGACCTTAAAAAACAGAAACTCGGGTACAGCTGGCCCGTCATAGCCCAACCGGCAGAGCAGGTAAAAATATGGGCCGTGCGAAAGCATGGATTGGGGCTGATGTTAGGCATAAAGGGAGACAGAAAACCCCTTCCCATCATCGAAGACTGCGCCGTTCCCATCGAGATACTGCCGGAGTATGTCGACAAGATGCTGAAATTCTGTAAAAAACGCGATATTCCCGTTGCCATGTATGCACACGCAAGTGTGGGAGTGATTCATGTGCGTCCGGCTTTGAACCTGAAAGACCGGAGAGATATCGAATATATGAAGGCCCTCGCGGAGTATGCATTCGGCCTGGTCAAAGATTACGGCGGTTCTCTGAGCGGCGAGCACGGTGACGGTCGGGTTAGAAGCCCGTTTCTGGAGGGTTTTTTCGGAACACAGATCTACGATGTGTTCAGGCAGACAAAGAGACTTTTCGACCCGCAGGGGCTCATGAATCCGGGTGTCATCGTTGACCCGGCCCCCATGGATAGGAACCTGCGGTACGGGACAGAGTATAAAACCCACGATAGTCCTGCCGTCTATCACTTTCGTGAAGAGGGTTCATTTGCCGCTGCGGTTGAGATGTGCACGGGAGTGGGAGACTGCCGCCAGCGGCTGTCAGGGACCATGTGCCCGAGCTACCGGGTGACATTCGAAGAAGCTCTTTCGACACGCGGGTATGCCAATGCGCTTCGACTTGCAATGACGGGTCAGCTGGGAGCGGAGGCAATGGCCGACAAACGGCTTCTCGAACTGCTTGACCATTGTCTCTCGTGCAAAGCGTGCAAATCAGAATGTCCGAGCAATGTTGATATGGCGCGGTTAAAAGGCGAATTCCTCAATTCATTTTTTACCGATCGTCGGTTTCCGGCACGGATGAAGGTTATGCAAAATTTAATTCGTCGCGCAGAAAAATTTTCAGGGGCTTCGGCTCCGACGATGAACTTTTTGCATCGAATCTGGCCCGTAAAGCAGATATCGGCTCTTTTATCAGGTATCGACGTGAAACGTAGATTGCCGGCGTACGCACGTGTTTGTTTTGACTCCTGGTTTTCAGAAAGGGGCGGGCCGAGCAGGGGTGCAGGGAAAGTGGCCCTCTTCGCCGGCTGTGTGACCAACTACCTCCAGCCCGAGGTCGGCAGATCTGCGGTTGAGTTGCTGGAATCCTGCGGGTACGAGGTCCTTCTCGCCCGGACTGGCTGCTGCCAGCGGCCGAAGATAGACGCGGGCTTTCTGCGGGAGGCAAAGGAGGAGGGTGAAAAAACACTCCGTGGACTCGAGAGCTTCATTGAGCAGGGTATCCCGGTCGTTGTGTGTGAGCCTGGCTGCTGGTCGGCTCTTGTTGATGACCTTCCGGACCTTATCGAAGATGAAACACTTGCTGCCAGCATAAAGAAGAACGTGGTAATGATTGATGATTTTATTGCAGAAAAAATTAAAAGCGGCGGCATCACCTGTGGATTTAGCTCCCCGTTTGAATCTATCATTATTCATGTGCACAGTCACAGGCAGGCGCTTTTCGGAGCCGATTCAATGCAGTACGTACTCGACCGGGTACCCGGTATGAATGCCGAGCTGCTGGATGCAGGCTGCTGCGGCAACGTGGGATTTTACGGGTTTGTGAAAGGACACCGTGACCTGTCGATGAAAATCGGCGAGGAAAGGCTCTTTCCTGCAATTCGAAAAAAACCGCCCGAAACTACAGTTGTAGCATGCGGGTTTGACTGTCGCACCCAGATAGCCGATGCAACCGGTGTTGCTGTCGTGCACTGGGTTGACACACTTCGGGGCGCCGCGGTATAGAAGTAGAACAGATACCGGGGAAGGGTGTGAAGAACTGGTTTTTACATGAATTTATACCCGGCGTTTTTCAGGGCTGAAACAGCTCTTTTCAAGTTGGGGGCCTTTACGAATATATAGTCCGTATCATAGGTAGAAACTGCAAAAATGCTGATTCCGTAGACAGACAAAATCCTTAATACACCAGCCATAACACCAACCTCGTTGAGGTCGAGAGGCCCGACGATTTTCATACCCGCCCATCCGGTGTTGCACTTGCTTCCAGCAAACGTCAATGATGCAGGGCAGACTACAGATAGCTCCTCATCGGTCCTGCAGACAGCAAAGAAGCCGCTCTTAAAAACTTCTTTCGGAACTTTAGTAGACGGCTCAAAGCGGTGTATTGAAAACGATCCTTCGAGTATTTTGAATGTAAATTCAGACATTCGGCCTCTCCTGTTCTGATGGTGTGGACTTGCCGCCTGCATCGATTTATCTGCCATTTTCATCTGTCCGCCTGTAATAAATATACCATCTTGCCTGCTGCAAAGTCTTTTTAAAAAATTGTTGACATCTAATTTTTAGTTAATATAATATACTAACTATATACTACTCGAATTTCATACTGGTATATTTTTTATGGTTAAAAACCATCTGCTTTGTTTTTCATGAGGTATTGAACGACTGGAGTGTTATGGTGTTTGAATTTTTAGTATCTATCGGGTGGGATAACGTTGAAATTAAGAACCGGCGATCCTGAACTGGCGAGAGAAATAAACAGAGCGCTTATTTTACATCTATTGAGAAATTATGATATGATACCGCGCGCTGAAATAGCAAGAAGACTTCGTTTGAGCAAGGTGACGGTTTCAACAATTATAAGCGGCCTCATTGAAAGTGAGCATGTGGTGGAAGTGGGACACGGGTCCTCTCTTGAGAAGGGAGGACGCCGTCCCATAATGTTATCACTGGATACATCGAACAAATATGTAGTGGGAGTTGATCTGGGTACGACCAATACCGTCGCTGCTGTAGGTAATTTGAAGGGAGAGCTGTTAAAGAAAATCCGTATTACCACGAGTAAAGATCATAGTATAGATAACATTTCCGGGCAGGTCTCCAACCTCATCAATGAAACAATCGATGCTTCCGGAGTTGGAAGGGATAAGATAGCCGGTGTTGTCATGGCTGTTGCAGGACAGGTTGAAAAAGAGAAGGGGTTTATAATTTTTTCGCCGCACTTCAACTGGCACAACGTACGGATTGCCAGATTGGTAGAGGAGAAAACCGGGTTTAAAACAATAGCGGATAACTGTACCCGCGTGATGACAATCGGCGAAATGTGGTACGGCGGGGCACGGGGTTTTTCCAATCTTATTTTTATAAACATAGGCCACGGAATCGGTTCGGCGCTCGTCATAGGCGGCAAACTGTATAATCATCACAGTGAATTCGGTCATATTTTTATTACGAAAAAGAAAATCAGGTGTGCCTGCGGAAAGTACGGCTGTCTGGAGGTTGTAGCGTCCGGTGAGGCAATTGAACGGCAGGCAAATCAGCTGATGGGTGGGCATGAAAGTAAATGGATAACCGCGAAGACTGCAGCGGAGCGCGCGAAGAACGGAGACCGGATTGCCAGGAAAATTTACAGCGAAGCGGGCAGATACCTGGGCAGGGGCATATCGATCCTGGCTAACTCCATTAATCCTGAAAAAATAATAATTGGAGGGGGGGTCTCTTCTGCAGGGGACCTTCTACTCAAGCCGATTCTAAAAGAGTTTTATGCAAATGTAATGGATGTTATTAAAAACAGGACTGAGGTTAGCCTGTCTTCCTCGGAGATGGATGCAGGTGTGAAGGGTGCGGTGGCTATGGCACTGAATGATTATATCTTTGATTATGATATTGTGAGCAATCAGCGAATGATTCGCGCTATCAACTAAATCGTGCTTTAACGAAAACGGGTATGTTTTACATCACCGGATCTGTATTTGTCAGTGATGTGCTTTTAGCGATGGAGTGTATTTGAAAAGAGTGTAACGAACAGTCAGGGTTAGCATTGTGTGTAAACAAAAAGGGGACAAAACTGGCTGAGCGAGCTGCGTGGTGAAATCTGCTCGTAGTGCAAACCATTCGAAGTGCAAGCCATTCATGGTACAAACCACTGAATGAAGGAAAGGGGGTGGTAGAGGAAAAATACAGGCTGAAAATATTCAAAATAAAATCTTAGGAGGAGAAAAATGAGATTTAAAAAAAGCATTGTTATGGTTTCGGTTCTTGTTTTTATCTTCGCCGTGGCGCTTTTTGCATGGGCTGGTACGGAGAAGGAAACAGGAAAGAAAGGAGCAGCAGGAGGTGAGACCGTATACAAGGGTTGGCTCAAACGCTGGGACGGTGTGAAACTTGTGCTGTCGTCCCATCAGGGGCCTTCAACAGATGCGTACAAGGTGCTCGCGAAGGAGTTTGAACAGCTTACGGGTGCCACTGTTGTTGTGCTCGATGAATCATGGAAAGACCTGCTTGGAAAGCACCTTGCCGCTGCGGCCGCTCATACGGGGGCGTATGATGTCCTTACCTTTCCCTATATCTGGTTCGGACATTATGTTGAAGGCGACCTGGTTGAAAATCTCAACGACTGGTTTGCCAGAAAAGACCTTGTGGACCCCAATTATGGTATGGACGATTTCATCCCTGCCATACTCGATGTGTACGGGCATTACAGAACAGGTTTTTACAAGGACCCGGATGCCCTCTGGTCTGTTCCCTACAAGTTTGACATCTACCTTGCACAGTACCGGACAGACCTGTTCGAGAAGGCCGGCATTGTTGATGGAAATGGAAAAGCAAAGCCGCCTGCAACATGGGACGAGCTCCTTAAAGACGCAAAGATTCTACAGGCCAAGTTTCCCGACATGAAACCTATTGTATTCCCGCTTGCTGTTGATGACCCGATGGTTGCCACGTTCGTGCCGCTCATTGCGTCCTTCGGCGGTGATATTCCAATGCCCTGGTATGACGAAAACCTGTACCCGAAATTCCAGGGTGAGGCTGGGGTGAAAGCCATAGACTATCTCAAGAAACTGCTTCCCTATATGCCGCCTGATATTTTGAACTTCGACTATGACAAGGTAAACACGCAGATGGCCCAGGGCCTTGCAGCCTATGCACTCAACTGGAATGCGTATCTGCCGGTTCTTGTTGATCCGCAGAAGTCGAAGATTACCAATGTGGTTGCATTTGATCTTTCCCCCGGCGGTCCCAACGGAAGGCCTCAGGGACTCGGCGGATGGCAGATGGGTATCTCGAAAGATTCCAAGAACAAGGAAGCTGCTTTTCAGCTGCTCGAGTTTTTATCCGGGCAGGATAAGGCCGTTGAACTGGCACTGGCGGGAGGTTCTGTAGCCAGGTATTCGGTGGCCAAAAACCCTGATGTTATTAAAAAGTATCCCTTCTACCCGCTTCTCATAGAGGCGATGTCGAATGTTGCCGCGAGAGGAATGGACAGGAGCTGGACGGATGTGCAGCGGATCGTTGCGATCGGTCTGAATAACATCCTGCTTGGAGCACCTGCGGAAAAGACATTGAAAGAAACAGCAGGCAAGGTGTTTGATGCAGGAAAGCAAATTGGCTATACCCCTGATAAAACAGGGCCGCGTCCGTAAGTACAATAAAATTCCATTCGGGGCTGTTTTATGCAGCCCCGGTTGTTTTTATTTGTTTAAATAAATGCACTGTTGTATACTAGGGGACTGATTAGATGAATGGCATGCGCCTTAGAGCAAAGTGACGTATTCCAGAGTATGGAAGGTCAAAAGCATCATGAAAAGAATTATGACGTTAAACCGAATACCTACACTGGGCAGGGTGCGCAGGCAGTTTGGATGGGCAATGATTGCGCCCGCATTTATAACCCTCTTTCTAATGACGATCTACCCCTTTATGTATGTAATTGTCGTCAGCCTGTTCAGATGGTCAATAGTACCGACGATACCACGTGTCTTTCTGGGGCTTGGAAATTATTGGATAATGATCCGGGATACCGCCTTTCAAAAGACGCTGTGGGTCACCTTCACCTACACTATCGGTGTTGTGCTTGTAGAAATGTTTGTTGGATTTTTGCTTGCCCTGCTCATCTCCACAGGTAAGGAGCGGTGGCTTCGTGTCGCTTTTTTACTCCCGGCTATTATTGCCCCTGTCGTTGTCGGGCTCACGTGGAGGTTCATGCTCAGTTATGACCTTGGCACCGCAAATTACTTTCTCAAGGCGGTTCATCTCAAACCGTTCAACTGGCTGGGAAGGCCGCTGAATGCGCTGTTAAGTGTTATGCTGATCGATATATGGCAGTGGACTCCATTCGCAATGCTGATTTTTCTTGCCGGTCTTGAGAGCCTTCCCCTCGAGCCCTATGAAGCGGCGCGTGTTGACGGAGCTTCCCCGTGGCAGATTCTTAAATACGTAACGCTGCCGCAGCTCACTCCGGTTATTGCAATTGTCCTCATGTTTCGAACTCTCGATGCGTTTAAAACTTTCGATGTCATTTATATGGTGACCCGCGGCGGACCCGGGAATGCGACGGAAGTCCTATCTTATAAAATATGGCAGAAGGCATTCTTCCAGAATCAGCTTGGATATGCAGCGGCTCTGTCCGTCGTGGCAATTATTCTTGCAACCGTTATGATGAATATATTTTCACGCATACTCTCGAAGGCACAGACGAGAACATAGGAATGAGGAGAAGGATGAAAATCACCGGAAAAAAAGTATCGGTCAAAATAATCAGGTATATCGTTGTTCTCATTGCATTTGCATTTTTCATCTATCCCATCTTTTGGCTCTTTACGACATCGATCAAGTTTGAAGTTGATATTTTCTCTATGCCGCCGAAGTTTTTTATATTTACACCGACGCTCAAGCATTTTATCCATGTTTTTCATGAAACAGAGTACCCTGTCCAGGCTCTTAATTCACTGATAGCTGCAGTATCCAATACCGCACTATCCCTGTTTATCGGAACCATGGCCGCCTACGGTATTTCGCGTTTCAAGGTCGGCGGAAACCGTCTTTTGTTCTGGTTTTTGAGCCTTCGTATGCTCCCGCCGATTGTCGTGTCCGTACCAATCTTTGTTGTCGCGGCGAAGCTCAGACTGATAGATACACGATTTATCCTGCCTATTTTGTATCTGCTTTTAAACGTTCCTTTCGTTGTCTGGATGATGAAGTCGTTCATCGATGAAATTCCTGAAGAAATGGAGGAAAGCGCTCTCATTGACGGCTGCACCTACTTCGGTGCCATCTGGCGAATTGTATTGCCGATGATAACACCGGGCCTCGTCGCAACCGGTGTGCTATGCTTCATCTTCGCATGGAACGAGTTTCTTCTCGCGATGATATTTACACGGGCAACGGCAATGACTCTCCCCGTCGGTATTGCGGGTTTCATTACCACCGAGCAGGTTTTCTGGGGACCGATAACCGCATCTGCATCGCTCGCATCGATTCCCCCGGTTATCCTTGCGCTCATTTTCCAGCGCTACATGGTCCGTGGACTCACATTCGGTGCCCTTAAAACCTGATGATCCGGTACCGTAAAACGGTAGTTTTTACCTTAATTTCCCGAGAGGGACTTCATTGAGTTTGCCCCGGTCCGGAAACAAAACATCGGATAACGTCCTCTTATGGTTTTATCCATTGGAATACCGGCATTCCATGCCGGAGATAGCTGGTTAATTTTACTAGAATTTTATGCTAAACTGATCTATCATGTCACAATTGACTGTTATTGCATTCTCTATAGGTAAAAACCATTAGGCAAGTTTTGGTTCGAACCTTTTCAGTTTGGAAGTTTGCTTGTCTATATTTTATACAGGAGATAGACATGCCGTACGGGTACACGGGGAAGATCCTTCGTGTTGATTTGAAAAAGCGGACAATCAACGAGGAAAAGATCGAAAAAAATGTGTACAGGCTTTTTATGGGGGGATCATGCCTTGCTGCCCATTACATGCTCAGAGACTTGAAGCCCCGAATCGACCCCCTCTCTCCGGCGAATATCCTGATTCTATCAACAGGAGTTTTAACCGGCGTACCGGTACCCGGGTCTGCGATCTTTTCCGTTGTCTCTAAATCACCGCAGACCGGAGGTATTCACGAGGCCCCCACGCCGGGCTTCATGGGCGAGCAGATCAAGAAGGCGGGGTACGATGCGGTGATCATCTCTGGAGAGTCCGCCTCACCGGTTATTCTCAAGATACACGATAACCGCGTTGAATTCCTCGATGCCAGCGGTCTCTGGGGCCTTGATACGGCTGATGCGATAGCCGGGGTAAAGGAGATGCTCGGTGAGGAGTATTCGGCCTGTGCAATCGGCATTGCAGGAGAGAACCTCGTTTCATTCGCTTCTATTGTTCATGACTATATGTTTTTTTCGAGCAGAGGTGGACTGGGTGCTGTAATGGGGAGCAAGAGAATAAAAGCGATTGCGGTGCACGGTACATATGATATTCCGATATTCGACAGGAAGAAGTTGAACGGGTACTCGGATCGGTTTAAGACCCATTTTCTTGAAAACCCGGTGAACAAAGGCCAGTACGAAGGGGGAGGGCATGCCGGGTTCATCGACTGGATGTCCCGGGAAGGGATACTTTCGGCACAAAATGCCCGGTATACCGGATTTAAAGGGGTAGAATCCATCGACGGTACAACGATCGCCGAGAAGTTCGGGTACGAGAACATCTCCTGCGCCAATTGTTTCGGGGGATGCAAGAGGCGGTATAAAACATCAATCGAATGTATCGATCCACGTTACGGTGCACCCGAGCTCGAGACCCTCAGCTCGATTGCTGTCGGTTCTGAGATCGAGGATATGCACTCAGCACTCATGGCATGCGACCGTACATCCCGCTATGGTCTTGACGGTACCTCGTCCGGAATCGTGCTGGCATTTGCAAATGAGTGTGCGGAAATCGGTATATTGACCCGGAAGGATTTCGGAGGAATTGAGCCGGGATTCGGGAAGGGCGAGGTGGGCGTATTACTTCTCGATAAAATTGCCCGTAGAGAGGGAATTGGCGACATCCTTGCAGGCGGGGTGCGGAGTGCGTCGGAAAAAATCGGCGGCCGGGCGTCGGAGTTCGCACTTCACGTCAAGGGCATGGAGGTGCCGCTCCACGATCCACGCGTCAAGTCAATGCTCGGTCTCGGGTATGCCGTCAATCCGAACGGTCCGGTTTATACGACGGTAGAGCATGATACGGATTTTGATTTCAGCGCGCCTGAGCTTTTCATGGAAAAGGTGACGCCGCTTACGGTGTTTCACCGGCTTGAAAGCAGCTATTTAGGCCCGGAAAAGGTCAGAATGTTCTACCTGCTGCAGCCCGGCTTCAGCATGCTCGATGCAGTCGGTGCATGTATATTTGCATTTTCTCCGGTTCGGTATTTCGATTTCAGGGACCTCGTCGTCATCATAGACGCTGTAACCGGATGGGAAACAAGCCTCTTCGAACTTTTCAAGGCAGGCGAGCGGCGGACGGCCATGTTCAGGAGGTTCAATACACAGGAGGGGTTTTCTTCTGAAGATGACAGACTGCCGGATCGATATTTTCAGCCGATTGAAAAGGGCCCGAAGAAGGGCATTGCACTGGACCGTGAGGAGTTTGAGAGGGCAAAGAGGCTCTGCTACGGCCTTGCCGGATGGGATGAAACAACCGGAAGCCCAAGGGATGAAAAACTGCTTGAGCTCGGTATTGGATGGGAGGGCAGGGTATGAGTTTGCTCGGCCTGGATATCGGGACGACGGGAGCCAAGGCGGTTGTCTTCAAAGAGAACGGGGAGGTCATCGGGAAAAGCTACCGGGAGTATCCGCTGTATGTGCCGTCTCCTGATCAGTGCGAAATCGATCCCGGTGAGGTGTGGGAGGCGGTCAAGCAGGTTGTCCCGGCCGCGGTCAAACAGGCTGGGACAATAGACCCGGTGCGTGCGGTCGGTATTTCAACGCTCGGTGATTCGGTTACACCTATTGATAAAAACGGGAATTTCCTCACGAGGACCGTGATCGGTGCCGCGGACAGGCGGGCGGTACAACAGGCCCGATGGATTGAAGGTCGTTTTACGAGAGAGGAGTTGTTCGAAAAAACATGCGCCCCGCTTCACGCGTTCTGCACGCTCCCGAAGGCAATGTGGTTTCGGGAGAGCAGGCCGGATATCTTCGACCGGATCTGGAAGTTTGCCGGTTGGCAGGAGATCGCCCATTTGAAAATGGGCCTGGACCCTGCGATGGATTATTCGCTTGCGAGCCATACGATGCTGATGGACATACAGAGTAAAAGTTATTTCCAAGAGCTCATTCATACCTGCGGACTGAATACCGATCATTTCTTCCCCCTGGCGCCCTCAGACAGTATACTCGGCAGGCTTTCAGCAGACCGGGCTGGCATTCTCGGTCTTACCGGGGGAACGGCCGTTGTCGCAGGCGGGTTTGACCAGTGCTGTTGTGCGCTTGGCGCAGGACTCCTTGACACTGAAAGCGCGGCGATTTCAGTCGGCACTCTCGAGGGCATTACCGCTATTGCCGATACGTACAGGCCGGATTCGGCACTGCTCGAGGGTAATCACGGGCTCGGTTTTTATATTATCGAGGGTCTTTTCAGTACACTTGCCTATGTCACCACATCGGGTGCTATTCTCCGCTGGTACCGTGACACGCTTGGTACTGCTGAAGTGCAGGAAGCGAAATCACAGGGGAAAAGTCCCTATGAAATAATGATAGACTCAACGCCTGACAGGCCGTCAGGCATTTTTATCATGCCCTACTTTGCAGGCTCCGGCACTCCCTGGCTTGACTCCAACCAGCGAGGAACCGTATTCGGGCTGACGCTCGACACGGACCGTTCTGAGATCATAAAGGGGATATTGGATTGTATATGCTACGAAGTCAGGGTCAACCTGGATTCTCTTGAAGCCGCCGGTTTTCGAATTAAAAAGCTCCGTGCGATTGGGGGCGGGGCACGGTCGGAGCGCTGGATGCAGCTTAAGGCGGATATTACGGGACTACCGGTTGAAACGACCGATGTGACGGAAGCGGGGTGCCTGGGTGCTGCATTTCTTGCAGGGCTTGGATCGGGAGTATTTTCGTCATCCGGAGACATCCTCGAAATAACGAAGATACGTCATGTGTATGAGCCGAGAACTGCGATGAAGCAGAGCTATGATGAAGCCTATCGGAAGTACTGCGAACTCCGTAGCCGTGTTGAAGGGCTCGTTCTGGATTGAAGCTGCTGACAGTTCAGTGAATCTGGATTCTATCACATACCTATCCGCCGGCTTATGTGTAAAATAATTCAAATTGACTGTACTATATGATGCGGAATAAATTATTGCAGTTTTTGAAAATTATGGTAACCTTGTCTTATAACTTGGATACATCTCACATATTTTTTCCCTTCTTGAAAACTGCACTGTGAAGAGTAGTTTAGCTTAAAATGCCAGTACAAAAAAATTGCATACTGATCTTAACTAATGTACCGTTGTTAAATGGAGGTAGTAATGAAGAAAATTATTCTATTTCTGTTTATTTCTGTCTTCTTCCCATTGTGTATGTTCGCCCAGAACAGTCAGCCGTCATACTTCTCTTTAAACCTTACTCCAGGTCTCAATTTTCCTGTGGGCAGTGATAAAGATTACTTCAACCTGGGAGGAGGAGTGGGAGTATCCGGTGAATACAGGCTGCCTGCGAAACCTGTTTTTTATTTAAGCGGCGGAATCGGATACAGTTTCATCCCTGTGACATTTGAAACATCCCTGTCGGTAGTTTCTTTTGGCGCAGGCGCAGGTGCGCATGTCGATTTAGGCAAAAGGTTTTTTTTAAAGGGATACACAAACGGAGGATTTTACTACAGTTTGTTAAACGATCGGTCCGGGCCGAGGAGCGGCAACCCTTTTGTCATTGCAGGGTCCGGGCTGCGGTTTTTGATCACGCCTCAGATAAGTGTGGGGGTTGAGGGGGCGTACACAAATTATTTCGGATTATACAACGGTATTACCCTCTCCCTGGGAACCGCGTATCATTTTAAACCGAGGGGAGAGAGGAGTATCAGAGGTGTGAGACCTGCGACTCCTGAACTTCTCTCCGGTAGAGAGTATCTTGAGATAGAGGATGTATCATTTGAGGATATATTTCCAGTATTTTTCAAGTACTACGATGACCACCCCATCGGAAAAGCAGTGCTTCACAACAAAACGGATACGCCCATCACAGATATATCGGTGAATCTATTCGTAAAACAGTACATGGACAATCCAAAAGAATGCAGCGTTCCTTCAGAGCTTGCACCGGGAGAGAAACACGAGATAGAGCTGAACTCACTTTTTACAGAGAAGGTGCTCGAGATCACGGAGAGCACAAAGGCGTCTGCTGAAATCACCATCGAATTTTCTGTCAATGATAATAAATACGCTGATAACTACATTGAAACTATTCGACTGTACGACCGTAACGCCACCACATGGGATGATGACAGGAGGGCGGCTGCCTTCGTAACTGCCAAAGACCCTGCTGTGCTCACCTTTTCCAAGAACATTTCAGGAATTGTTAAAGAAAAGGGGAGCAGGGCGGTTAACCAGAACCTGCGAATGGCAATGGCCCTTCATGAAGCGCTTTCTCTGTACGGCATGAACTATGTCATCGATCCGAAGACACCGTATAAAGAGTTTTCGGCAAAAAAGACGGAAGTTGATTTTCTTCAGTTTCCCAGGCAGACGTTTCAGTACAGGGCGGGAGACTGTGACGACCTCTCTATTCTCTACAGCTCCCTCTTTGAATCAGTCGGTATCGAAACAGCGTTTATCACAGTACCGGGCCATATCTTTATTGCCTTTTCGCTTGATATGAGTGCCGATGAGGGCAGGAAAAATTTCCTCAACGCAGAAAACCTCATATTCATGAACGGACAAACCTGGATACCTGTTGAAGTAACGGAGATCGACGGGGGATTCCTCAAGGCATGGAAGACAGGTGCGAAAGAATGGAGGGAAGCGGTCGCCAGGGAGCAGGAGGGCTTTTTGCCGCTGCATGAGTGCTGGAAGCTCTTCGAGCCTGTCGGCCTGCCCGGGGCCGGGCCTGAAGTGACGGTCCCATCGAAAGAGAGTATTCTGGATGGGTATACCAGGGAGGTGGTTTCCTTCATCGACAGGGAAATCTATCCCAGGCTTGCTGAAATTCAGGCAGAGATTAAAAAAACAGGAGGGGCAGCGAAGTCGATCAACAAGCTCGGTGTTTTGTATGCACGCTACGGTCTCAACGACAGGGCCCAGAGGGAGTTTCTCAAAATTTTGGAGAAAGATAAAATATTCGTGCCGGCTATCATCAACCTCGGTAATATCTACTATTTAAGCGGAGATATGAAAAAGGCAAAAAGTTACTATGAGCAGGCCTATCAGATTAAGCCTGACAGCGCGACAGTTCTGCTCTGTGTTGCCCGGGTTAATCATGAACTGGAAAATTACGGTACTGTAAAGGATGCATACGGGAAACTGAAAGAGAAAAATCCCGACCTCGCCCGGCAGTTCGCATACCTTGATCTTCGAGGCGATGATGCAGCCCGCGCTGCTTCAATAGGAAACCTGAAGGAGGTGGTCGTATGGGAAGAATAAAAATAAGACATAAGGCATTTATTAACACAATCAAAACTACAGTTGACATTATTCGGGCACGAAGCGTCAAAATAATCGCATATACAGCTGTGTTGATATTTCTTGCATTTTTTCTATTTGCCGGGTGCTCGAACAGCAAGCTCAGGGATTTTATTGAAGAGCAGACAGCATTGCATAACAGAGGACAGGTCGATAAGTTGATCGTGTATGTTAGTGCTGAAGGAAACAACGAGAATGACGGTACTATTGATGCTCCTGTGGCAGACATTCAGACCGGCATTGATAAAGCACAGGAGCTGATAACAGCATATGAAGAATTTGATACGGCTGAGGTATGGGTTGCACTGGGCATCTATGGCGTAAACTATCAGGGAGGTATCTTCATCACCATGCGAGAGGGGGTTTCCCTGTATGGTGGGTACGCGAATGACTTCAGTACCAGGGATTCTTCTGAATACCCTACGGTGATCGTTGATCAGAGCACCAGTGGTGGTACGCAGGGAAATTTTAATATAGTAGTTAAAGTGGAAAACGGCATTACAGCGGGTACGGTTCTGAAAGGATTCACTATACAGGGTGGGGGCGGAGAATATACCTGTGCGTTGTCAATTAATCAATCGTCTCCGACCGTGCAGGAGAATGTCATTAACGGAGGCAACGGTGTTAAGAGTGCCTTTGCCGTTATCATCTCCAGTCAATCCTCACCGGAGATTCAAGGCAACACTATCAACGGCGGAAGCTCTGCAGGTGAAAATAATGGGTTCATCATCTTGGACTATTCGGCTCCTCTTATACAAAACAATACTATCATCGGAGGGAGCGAAGGAGATTCATGCGCTATATTCATTTTCACAGATGGCACCCCAACGATCCAGAACAACACCATTAGCGGCGGAACGGGTACATCTACATACGGGGTAAAAGATTCATCCGGCATGAGGTTAACTCTCAGATGGAACACGATTCACGGCGGAACAGGGACCGGCTCGACCACCGGGATCAGGGTGAGTGATGGAGGAACGCCGGATATATACGGGAACCTTATTCACGGCGGGATTGTAAGTTCCGTCGGTGGTATAATTTGCGAGGGCATTTTAGTAATAGAAGATTCGAACCCCACTATTTACAACAACATTATCTTCGGTGGTAAAGCTCCCGACCCCGTGGGAGTCGCCGGGATACGCTTTGAAGGGAGCGGGGGCTGGGTCCTCAACAATACTATCGATGGCGGTGTCGGAGCTGACGTGAGCTGCATCGAGCTTACAAATGAGCAGTCCACAGGTTCGGATCCCAGCATTACAAACAACATCCTGTTTGCCTCCGGAATCCCTGGCCCGAGCTCACGTACCTGCATCAACGAATGGACTGATAACGGAATATATGCGCAGACTATAAAAAACAACGATTTCTGGGATATATCCGGCGGTACTATTCTCTACCACGATCATAACGACAATACGTATACTACCGCTTCTGCCATCAACGCACTTTCTCACGCCGCGGGAAACATCGACCTGGGTCCTGGGCTGGCAGATGTACATGGACCGGACAGTACACCGGAAACCATGGAGGACAACGACTGGCACCTTACAGACGCCTCGCCAACCAGTGTTAGCAACGGCGGAGTCGATGGGGCGACAGCCGGGTTCGGCTTCACAACAGATAAAGAAGATCAGACTCGCACCGGCAATGGTTCAACCGGCTGGTCCATGGGCGCCTATGAGAAGGATTAAGGCAGAGGCCTGATTACTGAAAGTAACGTATTGCCCATCTACCAGAGAATATTACCATCATACTTGCCGAATTCTTCATCTTTTGTAACAAGCGGCATTTTTTCCAGGATGCTCTGTGCAATGAGAATACGGTCAAAGGGGTCGTAATGATGGCGGGGCAGGCGAATTGTGTAAAGTGTGTGAAAAAGCCCTATCGGAAGCTGGGAAAATGCATTTGCCCGCAGCTGATATATTGAGGTGCTTCAGGCGTCCCCGGAGAGCAGAACCTCGTCGGTCTCGAAGGTTTTATGGCGTATTTCGTGAAACTTCTTTATCAGTTTTTCTACAGTCAGTCTCTCTTTTTCTTTTCCTTCGACATCGAGAATGATTTCTCCGCTGTCCATCATAAGAAGGCGGTTGCCGTAGGCGATGGCCTGGCTCATGTTGTGCGTTATCATAATGGTAGTCAGTTTGTACTCACCGATGAACCTGGTGGTGAGATCGAGCACGATCTGGGCATTCTTGGGGTCGAGGGCCGCGGTATGCTCATCGAGGAGGATCAGCTCCGGCCTTGAGAGCACCATCATGAGCAGGGTCAGCGCCTGCCTCTGTCCACCTGAGAGGAGCATCACGTTTTCCTTCATCCTCTCCTCGAGTCCCATCTCGAGCTGGACAAGCTGCTGTTTGAAGTACCCCCTCATTTTATGGTTGAGGCTTATTTTCAGGCCCTTGAACCCCTTTTTGTAACAGATCATCATGTTGTGCTCCAGGCTCATGTTCGATGCGGTCCCGAGAAGGGGGTCCTGAAAGATGCGCCCGATATACTTTGCGCGCCTGTATTCAGGGTGGCGTGTTACGTTCTGGTCCCTGACGAAAATCTTACCCTCTGTCGGGGGAAACGTTCCGGTGATGAGGTTGAACAGAGTGGTCTTACCGGCTCCGTTGCTTCCGATGATGGTGATATAATCGCCATCCCGCACATGGAGAGAGATATTCCTGAGCGCGATCGTTTCGTTCGGGGTTCCCTCATTGAATACCTTTGTTACGTTCTGCAGTCGTATCATAAGAATGTCCGCTTCTTTACCCTGATGCTCCTGAACTTGGTAAGCACCAGTGACAGAATAATGAGCACACCCGTAATGAGCTTGAGATCGTTCGGGGTCATGTGTACATAGTATCCATAGTAGCGGCCGGCATACATTATTCCTTTGAAGAGTATCGAGCCGAGAATCGCACGAAGGCCGAGCAAGCCGATCCTGTTCGAGCGTATGAGAAACTCTCCGATCATAACGGAGGCGAGCCCCGAGATAATGATACCCTGACCGAGACTGATATCGGCAAACCCCTGATACTGCGCTGCAAATGCGCCGGATACTGCCACCAGCCCGTTCGATATGCCGACTCCGATCATCTTGAGAATCTCGGGATTTGCTCCCTGGGAGACAACCATCTGTTCGTTGTTCCCGAGAGCCCCCAGAGTGAGCCCTAAATCGGTATGGAAGAAAAGAATAAAGATCCCCAGGATAACGGCAGCAACGATGATGAAAAAGACAAGCACGACGTACTGGTCTGGTATGCTGCCGCCTGCCATCGAGGTTACCTTTGTTAGTATTGTTTCCTGCTTAAGAAGGGGGAGGTTCGCCTTGTTGCCTAAAACACGTATGTTGATCGAGTACAGCATGGTCATGGTGAGTATGCCGGCAAGGAGGCTCGGGATTTTCAGCTTGTTGTGGATAACGGCGGTTACCACCCCGGCAAGCACCCCTCCTCCGAGGGAGATGAAAAGCGCGAGCCAGAGGTTCGCACCGTTGGTGATGAGAATGGCCATGATGGCCGCGCCGAGGGGGAAAGAGCCGTCAACGGTTAGATCGGGAAAGTCCAGTATTCTGAATGTAATAAATACCCCTAACGATACGATCCCGTATATAAGACCTTCTACGAGTATGCCTTCAATCATGTGAATGCCTTGAGCCCCACCTGGTAGGGAGATAAACTGGATCCGTCCGGATGCGTTTGGTTTCAATACAGCCGCGTACAGGCGGCATTTTCAAACCCCGCCGCTCATACAGGCGGCGGGGTTTTTATTGCACAGGTTTAACATTGTATCCGGCTGCGGCCTACCCGCATAACCCGCCTTTACTTTGTTTTAAGTGTTCCGTTTTCGACAATTTTACTCGCACTGTCTATCACATCCTGAGGAAAACTGAGGCCGAGCTTTTTCGCCACATCGAGGTTGATGAGCAGGTCGATATCCGACGGGTCAGTCATGAATCGGGTCGGAATATCCTCGGGTTTTGCACCTTCCAAAAGCTCGGCGATCAGGCGGCCTGTCGCGCGTCCCATTTTATAGTAGTCGAATCCCCATGCTGCAAGCACATCGAACTTTTCTGCGGAGCTCGGGTCGGCCGACATAACCGGAACCCCGTTTTCGAGCGCCACTTCTGTGAGCGCCGCAAGCGCTGAAACAACGGTATTGTCCGTGCTTACGTATATTCCGTCAACCCTGTTGATGATTGCCTGTGTCGCCTGCTTTACCTCTGAAGAGTTGGTGACCGTCGACTCGACGAACTCTATACCGAGCGCATCGCATGCCTCTTTTGCCATGCCGGCAAGCCGGACCGCATTGGCTTCACTGCTGCTGTACACATGGCCGAGCCTGTTTATCTTTTTGATGCGGTTGAGGAATTCTATCTGATCACGGACCGGTGTCATGTCCGAAACGCCTGTAATGTTCTTTCCGCCTTTATCGAAAGAGTCGACGAGACCTGCATCGACCGGGTCGGTGACTGCGGAATACACGACGGTAATATCTTTAAGCGCGTTTGCAAGCGCCTGTGCGGTGGGTGTTGCGATACCGACGGCAATTCTGACATGCTCGGATTTGAACTTGTTTGCTATCGATGCCGCGGTGCTTACCTCGCCGTTCGCATTCTGCAGATCATATTCGAGATCATAGCCCATGTCTTTGAGCTGATCCTGTATTCCCTGTTCGACTGCATCGAGCGCCGGGTGGGAGACGATCTTGGAAATACCGATAATGTCCTTTTTTACCTCCTGCTTCTCCCCGCTTGCGAAAACCCCGGTTGCTGTAAGAAAAACAAGGGCTAAAATAAAAATTACTGTTTTTTTCATATTCTTCTCCTTATATATTATTTGATACTGGAACTACTGTAAACTGCATAATTGACATAGAATACTTTCAAGCAGCATAAATGTCAATTGAATTAATGGCGGCTGGTTTCCGGAAATCGGGGTGTACATTGTATCATAAACGGAGGTTTTTATGGACAGTCGGAAGAAACGGGTAATCGGATTCCTGCGGGAAAATGGGATGTATCATGAGAATATAGAGTTGGATACGTGCTGCAGCAGTTTTATCGATGAAATGGAAAGGGGGCTTTCAGCAAAAGGCAGCAGTCTGCAGATGATCCCCACCTATATTGATGCGGAGAAAAAAATTCCTTTAAACAAACCGGTTGTTGCGCTCGACGCAGGGGGAACGAATTTCCGGGTTGCGACGGTCTATTTCGACGGGAACGGACAGCCTGTTATCGAAAGATTCAAGAAGTTCAGGATGCCGGGCGTCGAGAAAGAACTCGGTAAACAGGAGTTCTTCCAGACAATCGCCGACTATATACTGGATGTTATGGACTCGAGCAGCAGAATCGGCTTCTGTTTCTCCTATCCGGCTGAGATTCTTCCGAACAAGGATGGCAGGCTTATTCATTTTACGAAAGAGGTGAAAGCCGGAGAGGTGGTGGGCGAACTGATCGGAGAGAATCTTCTGGGCGAATTGAGGCGAAGAGGCTGTTCAGACGAACTGCAGCTCGTACTGCTCAACGACACCACGGCAACCTTGCTTGCCGGTAAATCAGCGACTGCAGGCAGGTTCTTTAACAGTTTTATCGGATTCATTCTCGGCACAGG
>Ga0307425_1000095_pt1 | contig 49090 bp, 46 predicted proteins | sample SalMarWE160330MG_FD_202152 | JGI IMG/M metagenome (GOLD analysis project Ga0307425, IMG submission 202152) | Salt marsh sediment microbial communities from the Plum Island Ecosystem LTER, Massachusetts, United States - WE1603-30 | ecosystem: Environmental > Aquatic > Marine > Intertidal zone >... | reverse complement strand
AGAAAAGCCGCGAAAAGGTAAGCAAGTTTCTGTCAGATATTATCAATGTCGATGAGTACCCGATGACTGTCCTGGATAAACCGATTGAAAGTGAGACCTGTAAGATTGTTGAAAACACTTACAGGGCCACTATTCTGGCCTTTTTAAATGAGTGGAGCCTTTTTGCCGAAACAAATGGTGTGGATCTTATCAAGGTAATTAAGGCCATCAAACTTCGTCCTACTCACAGCAACATCATCTTCCCCGGTCCCGGGATAGGGGGCTATTGCCTCCCCAAGGACGGTGGATTGGGGCTTTGGGCCTACAAGCACTTGATGGGATTTGAGAACGACATATTCAAGATCACACCGCAGGCGATTAATATTAATGATACAAGATCACTGCATGCTGCCCAGCTTGTACGCGACGCCCTGAGAAACATGGGCAGGATTGTGGCGGCATCACAGATAACTCTTTTAGGGGTTTCGTACCGTGAAGACGTGGGGGACACACGTTACAGCGGCTCTGAGATTATTATCAGGAAACTCGTTGAGATGGGGGCGGAAGTCAAGGCCCATGACCCTTATGTGCGACATTGGTGGGAACTTGAAAAACAGGATACCTATCCGGCGGCCGGTTCAAGCTGGTCTCGCTTCTTTCGCAACCAGGAACACTTTACTGATTTTCACATGACCCATGACCTTGAAGAGGCCCTCAAAGGCTCTGATGCCGTGATTTTGGCAGTTAGACACAAATCATATCTACAACTTTTGCCGGATGACCTGGTCAGGATGGCCGGTGCGCCGCTGGCGGTCGTGGACTGCTTCGGGATATTGGACGATGCAAAGATAGAGCGGTATTTTGAATTGGGCTGCGAGGTAAAGGGGCTGGGACGAGGGCATATTAACAGGATAAAGGATAAGGTCCGAAAAAAGAGGGGCCTCGATGGCGCGTGAAAGATGGGACAAGAGGGCCGGTTTTGTCTTGGCGGCTATAGGCTCGGCAATTGGCCTTGGTAATGTCTGGCGTTTCCCTTATATGGCCTATTCAAATGGGGGTGGGGCCTTTTTCATCCCTTATCTGATAGCCCTGATTACCACGGGCATCCCTTTGATTGCACTTGAATATTACCTGGGGGCCAGATACCAGAAGGGCCCTACAGAGGCCTTTGGTCTTATAAAAAAGGGGACAAATTATATAGGCTGGTTGGCCCTGGGAACGGCCGCAATGATCACCTTTTATTATACCGTTGTAATGTCCTGGGCCGCGAATTATATGTTCCATTCAATCGGTGTCCAATGGGCCGGAAAGGAGAAGGACTTCTTCTTTGGTAATGTCTTGGGCATCACCAAGAGTATTGGTGAAATAGGGGGAATCCAGTGGCATCTGGTTCTAGGCAACTTAATCATTTGGGTCGCTATTTTTTTGATAATTTTTAAAGGCGTCAAAGTCGTAGGAAAGGTAGTCCACTGGACAGTGGCTCTACCCTGGGCATTGCTTTTGATACTTATCATTCGGGGAGTCACCTTACAGGGCGCCGCCAGGGGTTTGGATTTTTATTTAAAACCGGATTTTGCTCAACTGCTAAACCCTGATGTCTGGTTAGGGGCCTATGGTCAGATCTTCTTTTCGTTATCGCTGGGGTTTGGTGTAATGATTGCTTATGCCTCTTATCTCCCAAAGGATTCAGATATAAACAATAATGCCTGGGTTGTCTCATTTGCAAATTGTGCCACATCATTTTTTGCCGGTTTTGCCGTATTTTCTGTTTTGGGGTATCTTGCCTTTACCACAGATCAACCAATAAAAGATGTTGCCGGCGCTGGACCTGGCCTCGCATTTGTCACATATCCAACTGCTATCGCAAAGCTGCCAGGGGGCGCCGGCGTTCAATCTATTTTTGGTATCATGTTTTTCCTGATGATACTGACCTTGGGGATAGATTCCGCGTTTTCTCTTGTTGAAGGCATTGTGACAGGTTTAAGGGATTCTTTTAATTTAGGACGCGAGAAAGTAACATTCTGGGTATGTCTGATAGGCTTCACCGCTGGTCTCTTATATACCACACGCGCAGGGCTCTATTGGCTCGATGTGGTTGATCACTGGATGAACTGGGGCCTCGTTATCGTCGGATTTTTGGAGGCCGTTCTCATTGGTTGGTTTTTCAATATCCGCGATGCCTCCAGTGATATTGATTCAACTTCGGAAATAAAATTTGGTAAACTATGGATCATCTCCGTGAAATACATAACTCCCCTGGTGTTATTGATCATTATCATTTCCAGTATTTTTAAGGAATTGAAGTCCCCTTATGAAGGCTATCCCATCTGGTCTTTGATGGCAGGGGGATGGATACCATTAATCAGTCTGCTTTTTATCGGGTTTTTCATGCAAAGGCTGAGGGATATCCCGACGATGAACGAAAAATTTCCACGATTCATAGGATGGCTAATTGGTTATTCAGGTCTAATTGTTGCTTTTCACATGCTTTATGTTGCTGACAATCTAATAACCCCAATAATAATATTGGTCGGCTCTGTGCTGATAGGATCACTTATTATAAGAACAGTCAACAGACAGAATATGGATGTCCCTTCAAAATAGGCGGACAGATGAGTGCCTCAGCAATAATAATGGGGATAGTTGTCTTTTTGATCTTAGGCGGTGGTATGTTTTATGGGCTAACGAAGATGAAAAAGAATTCTACTTAGGGTGTCCTGACTGATGTCCCTGGGGCCTTTTTCCTGTTTCAATTACAAAGGCTGATGGCCCAGCGACCAGGCTGATGCCGTTTTCCAATTTTATGACATAGAATTCAAACTCTGACTCGGTCCTTTCAATAATCTTTCCTTTTACCCCCTTATACCCCTTGGTCATTACGATCGGCGTTTCTGGATTTATCATATGTCTTTCTCCCCATATAGAACGGAATACCCTGGGAACAAAAAGGGCCTCTTTGTTTCCATCAAGACATGGATTACATGTCTAAAATAAGGAATTGCCTGAAGTGGTGCTTTCGGATAAACTACCTCAGGATGAACCTAACGTAAAGCGATATTTGATTTTCATCAAATGTTGGCCTTAGACCTGGGCCTTTTTCTTTGGAAGGGAGAAAGAAACATGACCAAAATTGCCGCAGTGCAGATGAAGGCGGATTTTGCCAATGTTGAGGCCAACCTGAAGGCCGCCGAAAGGCTTGCTTCTCAGGCCTTTCTTGAAGGCGCCAAGTGGGTTATCCTCCCGGAGTTTTTCACTTCAGCAATGGGTCTCCACAAGATGATGGTCAATGTCGCCCAGCCCGTTGAGGGCAGGCCCATGCAACTCCTTAAAGATTTGGCCTCCAGACATAACGGCGTTGTTGGAGGCTCATTTATTGCGATTAGAGGAGAGGATGCGTTCAATACCTTTGTGCTGGCGTTTCCGGACGGCACCACCTACTTCCACGATAAAGATCAGCCCACAATGTGGGAAAACTGTTATTACATTGGTGGCACTGACGATGGCGTGCTTGAAACCAGGGATGGTAATGTAGGTGTGGCCCTATGCTGGGAGTTCGTTCGAACCAGGACCGCTCAGCGCCTGCTGAACAGAGTGGACTTTGTTGTGGGTGGTTCTTGCTGGTGGACATTGCCGGAGAAGCGCCTGCCAGGATTTCCGGTCAGGCTCCATGAAAGAAACCTTGAGATCATGATCGAAACCCCGGCGCGCCTTGCCCGTATGCTTGGCGTGCACGTGGTTCATGCCGCTCATGCGGGAGAATTTACTGGCAAATTACCGTATGCGCCGGGCTTCCCGTATAGCTCATACTACTTGGGAGAGACGCAGATTGTGGATGGCAGCGGAAATATCCTTGAGCGAATGAGGCGCGAAGATGGTGAGGGATTTGTCATTGCAGATGTAGATCTACAGAAAAGATGGAAGCCCAGCGAATCGATACCGAATCGCTTCTGGATTCCCGATTTACCGTTACAGATCCGTTTTGTATGGTGGTATCAAAACCTGCACGGAAGAAGATACTACCGCCGCAAGATAAGGCCCAGTTTGGTGAAGGGTTCGCCTTACTTATGAAAGGAGGTTTTGCTATGACAAAATCTGACGAATTTGCATTTATTGATGCCACGGCCCAGGCCGAGCTGGTGCGGCGTAAGGAGGTCCAGCCTATTGAGCTGGTGGAGGCGGCCATCGAACGTATAGAGCGACTGAACCCGTCCCTGAACTCGGTGGTTACCACCATGTACGATCAGGCCCGAATCGCAGCCAAGGGCGATATCCCCAATGGTCCGTTCGCCGGGGTCCCTTTCCTGCTCAAGGACCTGCTCGCCTACTATGCCGGCGTGCGACTTACATTGGGTTCCCGACTGATGACTGGCTTTGTGCCCGACCATGACAGTGAACTTGTCAACAGGCTTAAGCGAGCGGGGCTAATCATCCTGGGGAAGACCAATGCCCCCGAGTTCGGAATCCTTCCGACTACCGAGCCTCATCTCTTTGGCCCCTGCCGGAACCCTTGGGATCCTGAACGGACAACGGGCGGATCAAGTGGTGGATCGGCTGCAGCAGTTGCCGCCGGTCTTGTACCTATGGCACACGGAAATGACGGGGGCGGGTCTATCCGGATACCTGCCTCATGCTGTGGGCTCTTCGGGCTCAAGCCTACCCGGGGCAGAAACCCATTGGGCCCTGATTTTGGCGATCTTCTGGGCGGCCTGGTGGCGGAGCATGCCCTGACAAGGTCTGTGCGGGACAGCGCGGCCCTGCTTGATGCCACGTCCGGCCCTGACGTGGGAGATCCTTACTGGGCACCGCCTCCGTCGAGGCCTTTCCTGGAAGAGGTGGGAGCGGATCCGGGTCGGCTTCGAATTGCTTTCATGACCGAGGCCCCCACCGGGGTCACGATTCATGCAGATTGTGTCCGCGCGGTTGAGGATGCGGCATCCCTTTGCACCGATCTCGGACACGAGGTGGTAAAGGCCGCGCCGAAGGTGGAAGGAGAGCTGTTTGCGCAGGCCTTCATGGTACTGTGGTCGGCAGGGACTGCATCCACCCTGGAAGGCCTGGCCTTTCTGACCGGAAAACAGCCCAGCGCGGACCCGGTCGAGCCGCTTACATGGGCCATCTATGAGATGGGACGCCAGCACTCTGCATCGGAATATCTGCTCTCGGTCACCCTGCTCCAGGCAGCGAGCAGGGAATTTTCCTGGTTTTTTGTCGATTACGACGTGCTGATCACCCCTACACTTGCCGAGCCTCCCGTGCCTTTGGGTACCTTCGAGTCCCCACCTGACAACCCACTTTACGGGCTTGCCCGGGCGGCTGAGTTTGTCCCGTTTACGCCGATCTGCAATGCCACGGGCCAACCTGCCATGTCTGTACCACTATTCTGGAACGATGAGGGTCTACCAGTCGGCACCCATTTTGTGGGCCGATTTGGTGATGAGGCGACCCTTTTCCGTCTTGCTGCCCAGCTTGAGAAGGCGCGGCCGTGGGCGGAACGTCGGCCGCCAATATCGGCATAGCACCCACTTTCTTATGTCGCATCGAAATATGTCACAAGACGGATCAAAGACTGCTGGAGATGAAATCGTTGTTATCGTAGACAAGGACAACAACGTTGTGGGATCTGTGACTCGATCTGAAATGCGATCCGGAGGCCTGATACACAGGGCCTGTTATATACTGGTGTTTAACACTGAGGGCGATCTTTTTGTGCAAAAACGGACCCTAGCCAAGGACATTTATCCTGGGCATTATGATGTCACTACCGGCGGTGTTGTGCAGGCCGGGGAGAGCTATGAAGAGACAGCCAAGCGGGAAATTCATGAGGAACTGGGCATCACTGGCGTTCCCCTCAAGACCCTCTTTGACTTTTACCACGAAGATTCAGGAAATCGCGTGTGGGGCAGGGCCTACATGTGTGTTTACGATGGAGAGATTATACTCCAAGAAGAAGAGGTCGAGAGTGGCGGATTTCATGGTGTGGATGAGGTACTTAAGTGGGCTGAGGATAAGCCTTTTACGCCTGACGGTATGTACGTATTATCTAAGATGTTGCCATCTTGAGGAAAAGCATGGAAGAAAAATATGATGTTATAGTCATAGGTTCTGGCTTTGGTGGGCCGGTAGCCGCGAAGAAATGCGCTGAGGCGGGTTTACATACCCTCATAATCGAAAGATCTGGAGTTCCAGGCGACAAGGTCATATCAGGGCTGGTGATCCCCATCTACGGATTTCTTTTCGGTCCCGCATTTATAAGAGATGGCAATCCTCCAATAGAGAGACCGATATGTTCGGTTGTTAATCGGTTTGTGAGAGGTGGGGAGATCTATGACACGGATAAATCTATGAGATTCCCACGGCCATTTACAGTGGGATATGCGGCCTATTGTAAACCTTTCTGTTCCTGGCTGGCAGACAGGTCTGTTGAGGCGGGCGTAGAATTAAAGACCTCTACTGCTGTAGTAGACCTCCTAAGAGAAGACGGGCATATCTGTGGGGTCGTCACAGATGGGGGCGAGATAATAAGGTCTAAGATTGTTATAGATGCAGGCGGAACGCAGAACAATTTGACAATAAAGGCGGGGATTAGAAAAAAGTATGTTCCAGAGGCGGTAGAGCTTTACATGATCTGGGACTTTGAGATGGCGAAAGGGGACGTGGACAGGGTGTTTGGCAACAGCATGGAATTTTTCCATGGTATGCCGGAAGAGAAGATAGGCGCACCCTTGGGCTTTGGCTCCACCATGTATATCTTCACTTACAGAAACAGTATTCACCCGGGCCTGGGGCAGTTTTTGCTGACCCAAGGGAAAATACCAAACGTATCCAAACTACTGAGGGAGTACTTTGACACTTTCAGAAACAGGGTTACCCGTTGGAAGAGAGATATCGCGCCTTACGCGAAATTGAGAGGGGTGATGTGGGATATATGCCCGATCTACGCAGGGCTGATACCGGAGATGCGTGAGATGCCTATTTATTGGGACGGTATCCTTATGATCGGCGATGCCGCTGGCCTGGAGGCCTCCGCCTTCGGAGATGGGGTTCCAAATGCCTGGTTTTCCGCCGAGATTGCCGCAGGAGTAGCCATAGAGGCAATACGAGCGGGAGACACGTCCAGATCATTTCTGAAGAGATACGAGGAAAGGATCAAGGCACATCCCTTTATCATGCATACGATTACCGATAGGAGAAGGTGGGATTTGCGTGAGCTCCTAAAGAGCAAGGATGACGAAGAGTTGAGGAAACGAATTGTCGACCACTGGGGTATCGGGGCCTTCAGGTACAGATATTTGGGTGGTCCCTTTCTGAAGGCGGCACTCAGGTCAATGATGACTAATCCGTCTATTTTGGCAAAGTGGGTGAATATGTTCCGTAGGTATTATGCAAATTGGGAAGGAAAAACCAAAAATTAACTTCCTCATCCTTTCTAGTGTATCTTTTCCTCTGCCATCGACTTGGCCTTTTCCCGAAGGGAATTGAGCACTTCATCAAGCTGTTCCTGGGAAATAAGCCCTTGCTCCAGGAATATCCTTCCAATGAGTCTGTGTCTTCCTGTGGCTAGATCCTCCTCGATCTGGACTTTTAGCCCTTCGATAAGTTGATCTGCGGTGACAAAACCTTTATCCACTGCAATAATTCCGATGCGCTTTTCGAAATGTTCTATGTGCGGATTACCTTTGATGTTGGTCCCCTTTTCCTCTGCCATAATTATCCGTCCCTACCAAAATATTATGAAAATATGCTGGGCTTGAGTTAAATCAAGAAAGCCCTTCTTCAGAACCTTTATCATAAAATAGCCAGGAAGGCAAAAACAAGAGCAAATTAGGGGACATCCGTGAAATATTAACATTCTTTCCGTAAATTACCATTTTAGTCGTTGTAATAGAGACAACATTCCGCAGTTAATAAGGGGATCGTAACTGCGCCGGCCTCTTCTGTTTTATGTTCATATGACGTTTTTCTAAGCAATCCGCCTCATGTTATTTGAAAACGCAGACTGCTTGTGCTAATTATGAACTTTGGTACCACAATGACTCGTCTAACGCAAATGAAGACAAAACGGATTCACCATCTTGGCTCGCTCCTGGCTGTTCCCCTTTTTGTCCTTGCCCTCTGGGTCCTACACCACGAACTCAAGGCCCATGAGATCCAGGATGTCCTCACCTATCTCAAGGAGCTTCCCGCCGCCAGGCTCTCACTTGCCCTGTTTTTGACTATACTCAATTACCTGATCATGACCGGATATGACTTCCTCGGCTTACGTTACATCAAACATAGGCTTCATTACAGGAAAATAGCGCTTGCCTCCTTTGTAGGGTATGCCTTCAGTAACAATATCGGGCTTTCAATGGTGGCAGGAGGATCGGTTCGTTTCCGTCTTTATTCTGCCTGGGGGCTATCGGGACTGGAAATAGCCGAAGTGGTAGCCTTTTGTAGTCTAAGCCTTTGGCTTGGCTTCCTGGCTCTTGGCGGTGCAGTTTTCCTTTTCGAGCCAATGGTTATCCCCAAAACACTTCATCTGCCTTTCAACTCTGTGCGACCTTTAGGGACCGCCTTTCTTCTTCTGGTATTCGCATACTTCCTGTTTTGTTCCCTCAGGAAAAATCCTTTAAGAATTAGAGGATGGGACTTTACTTTGCCGCCTGTGAAGCTCTTTGCCCCCCAGATGGCAGTGGCGTTTTTGGATTGGTGTTTGGCAGGGAGTGTATTGTATGCGCTGTTGCCAGTTATACATGGGCTCTCTTTTAGCGGTTTCATGGGCATATTCCTCTTGGCTCAACTGGCAGGCCTCCTGAGCCAGGTTCCCGGAGGCCTGGGTGTCTTTGAGACAATAATCATTTTACTCTTATCTTCCCACCTGAGGGGCCCTGCGGTCATTGGAGCCCTTCTGGCCTATAGATGCATCTATTATATGCTTCCACTCATGGCGGCAGCCCTTCTCCTGGCGGGAGAGGAAGTCCTTCTAAGAAAAGGCAAACTCCAACAGGTGGCCCGAACCATGGGCAGGTGGGTTTCGATCGCAATTCCTCAGGTCTTGGCCATTTCTGTTTTTGTCGCCGGGATCATACTTCTATTTTCAGGAGCGACCCCGGAAATCAGGGGCCGTGTCGCCTGGATTGGGCATTTTTTTCCATTGCTTGTTATAGAATCCAGCCACTTCCTGGGGACCCTCGTTGGTGTAATCCTGTTGATCCTGGCCCGGGGCTTGCAAAAAAGGCTTGATGGGGCGTATATCCTGTCCACTATTTTCATTGGCGCCGGAATCCTTTTTTCCCTTCTTAAGGGGTTTGACTACGAAGAGGCCCTTATCCTGTCATTGATACTTACCGCCTTTCTTCCTTGTCGCCGGTATTTCTACCGAAAGAGCTCTCTCCTCCATGAAGATATTGGGCTCGGCTGGATTGTGGCCATTTTTTTGGTTATTATTTGCTCGGTATGGCTGGGAATGTTTTCCTTTAAACATCAGGAATATTCAAACGATCTCTGGTGGCGGTTCACACTTTACGGCGGTGCATCCCGTTTTATGCGCGCCACTGTAGGAGGCATTGGTCTGGTTCTTTTTCTTGCAGTTGCGAGGCTGCTCAGCCCCAGGCCACCCCGGGGTATCAGGGGCTCTTCTTCAGACCTCCATGAAATTGACCGAATCGTAAAGGCCTCCCTAAATACCCGTGCTAATTTGGCCTTCCTTGGAGATAAGGATTTCCTTTTTGGCCCAGGAAAAGAGAGCTTTATCATGTACAAGGTTACAGGGAGAAGCTGGGTAGCTTTAGGAGACCCCATTGGCAATGAGAACGAATGGGAGGAGCTGATATGGGATTTTCGGGAAATGTGTGACCGCTATGATGGGTGGACCGTCTTTTACGAAGTTGGTCATGAGAAACTTCATCTCTATCTCGATCTTGGGCTGAGCCCGATGAAGTTGGGAGAGGAGGCCCGGGTTTTTCTGGAAGATTTTTTACTGACAGGAAACGCCCGTAGGGGGTTTCGTAATACCCTTCATAAATTAGAAAGAGAGGGCTATATCTTTGAAATAGTTCACCAGGAAGATGTGCCTAAAATGCTGCCTGAATTCAAGACTGTTTCGGATGCCTGGCTAGCAGAAAAACATACAAGAGAAAAAGGCTTTTCTCTAGGGTTTTTCAATGCTGACTACTTGAAACGGTTTCCGGCGGGTATTGTGAGAAAGGGAGAAAGAATAGTTGCCTTTGCCAACATCTTGCTCAGTGCAGAAAAGGAAGAACTCACTGTCGATCTTATGCGTTACCTCCCGGATATCCATCGCAGTGTTATGGACTATCTTTTCATTCAGCTTATGCTTTGGGGAAAGCAAGAGCATTACGTGTGGTTTAATTTAGGGATGGCGCCAATGTCCGGACTCCGTGAACATCGCCTGGCACCCCTATGGGACCGAGCCGGAGCCTTCCTCTTTCGCCATGGAGAACATTTCTATAATTTCCAGGGGCTGCGCGACTATAAGGAGAAGTTCGGCCCGCTCTGGGCCCCAAAATATCTTGCCGCTCCCGGCGGTTTCTTCCTGCCGCGAATTCTCATAAATGTCGCATCATTGGTATCCGGAGGTTTGAAAGGTGTTGTGTCCAGGTAAGAAATGCCTTTCCCATAGGCTTCCCATATTGCCTGTCCTCCGCTACCAGGATGACGCTCATCTGAAAAAGCTTTCCAAAATGTAATCTTCTTGAAAGATTCTTGAAAGATTCGGTGCATATTATATATGTAAAAGGCAACTGGGCCCCCTTATGGAAATATGAACCCAAAAGTGAAGGAGGTACGTTATGGCATGTGGATTGAAAGGAGATATCCAGAAGCTCGCGAAGGATAACCAAAGGCTTAAATCGGAACTAGATAAGCTGGAGCAAGATCATTCTGCCTGGGCCTTTCGTGGAGAAGAAAAAGACCTGAAAGATATCATAAGTTGTTTGAAACGATTGGAGGCTGATGTGAGTGTAATGGCAAGCGATTGTTCTTTGTCTGCCAGGCGCCATGATGGAAATGGATTTCAACAGGATCTGCATCATGCGTATGTTCACATAAATGCCCTGTTCGAAGATGTCAAGAAGGCCAGGAACGATCTGCAAAGGGCCTATATCTACCCCAAGGAACTAAATCGCATGGAGATAGACTGGGGAAGGTTAAAGAAGACGTTGGTGGAGATCGCAGAGCACCTTGAGAATTAGAGGGTCGGTAAGCCAAATCAGGCCTTCTTTTTGAAAAGCACTCTCCTTTCACTGAATAACAATTCTGCTATTATGACGCAGAGGTACAGAGTCCCCATCCAATCCAGAGCCTTCCGGTCAGTCTTACAAAGATAGACAATCAACGCAACCCATGAAGCCAGCGATAAAAGCAGGCCTGCCAGGGGGACGAAGATATGCATGCCGATCTTTTTCCGAAGTCGTATGGCAGATAGGTTGATGGCCGTGAAGATCAGGAGGAACGTGGAACTGGCAAAAGATGATATGATCGTAAGGTTTGTGGTATTAACAAAGAGCAGAGTGAGAGCCGAAATAAAGATCAGACTCACGTAAGGGATATCTTTTGTTCGTTCTTTATGGGAGAAGACCCTCGGTAACTCGGATTCCTGGGCCATGACCATGCCGAGCCGAGCCGTTCCGAAAAGGGTCGCATTAATGGCCGATGCAGTGGAGAGCAATGCCCCCAATCCTATGAGCATGAATCCGGATTTGCCAAGGAACGGCTTCGCTGCCACCGCAAGGGCATACTCTTTATACTTGCTGATATCTGCCGGAAGGAGATTCCCAACAGCCACCAGAGAAACCAGGATATAAATGGCGATAGTGACTAAAACAGAGATGAGGATCGCCTTTCTCAGTGTTGCCTCGGGATCTTCCATCTCATTAACCGCATTGGGGATCAATTCAAAGCCTTCGTAGGCAACGAAGATCAGCGCTGCTCCCATGAGGACCCCGGTCTTCCCCAGGTTGAAGACTGGGAGAAGGTGATCTGCCTTTACATAGAAGAGCCCTGCAACGGCAAAGAGTGCGAGGATCAGGACTTTGACCATAACGATCACATCTTCACTCTTCCCTGCCGCTCTTACCCCATACAGGTTGACGCCGAGGAATAAAAGGAGAACCAGGGATTCCAGCAGGTGGTGCATGGCAGGGAGACTTTGGCCGAACATGGCCGCCCCGTAAACGCCGAATGTATATGAATAGAGGGCAAGGGTGCCGATATATCCGGTGAGCAGGAGCCACCCACCCATCCCGGAGATGTTCCTGTGTCTGAATGCGTGTTCCAGGTATGTAAAACTGCCACCATCCGATCGAAAAGCAAGACCTAGGCGAGCATAGGAAAATGCGGTCAAAAGGGCAATAAGGCCACCCAGACCGAATGCGACGGGCGCTGCATGTCCGGCAAGTGCCACCGAAAGTCCCAGGACGGAAAAGATCCCGCCACCCACCATCCCGCCCACACCCATGGCAACCAATTCCTTCAGGCCAAGTTTTTCCACTTTGGCTCTTTGTCCACTCATTAGCCTTCCCCCGCGTTTGAAGTCCGTTCAATGGAATCAAGCGGCTGTTATTCTGCTAATCTGATCGGACGACAAGCAATGGCCGGTCTGCCCGGTGCAGAATGCCTGCGGCGACACTCCCATAAAAAACCATGGAGAGCCCGCTCCTGCCGTGACTCGCGATCGCAATAAGGTCCGCTTCTTGGCTCTTCGCTATGTCAATAATCCCCTCAACGACAGGTCCGTAGCTGACTTGCACCTTGGATTCAATACCTTTTTCCCTAAATTTCCCCTGCACGCTTTCCAGGTAAAGGCCGCCCTGTTTTCTCATCTCTTCCATTCGTTCCTGAAATCCTTCCAGGTAAGAGGCCCCAGAATCTATAATTTCAGAATCTGTAATTATTGGTGGCGGCTCAACCACATGCAGGAAAATCACCCTGGCATCAAAGCGCATGGCAAGCTCTTCAACGTGTGGTAGTATAGCCTCGGCCCTTTTTGATCCATCCAAAGGGACAAGAATGCAATGATAATACATTTCAACTCCTCCTCTCACCCTGTTCAAGGGTTGTTTTATTCCTAATGCTCTTTTTCCATCTCCTTTATCTTGAAAGTGATCTTCATGACGGAGTCGGGGCTCAAGGACATGGGATCTCGGGCGAAAAGGTCCCGCATATGCAAGGAGGACATCTCCTGATAATGCTCGCTCAGTGCATTCCAGGCAGGCGAGTCAGGGAGTGCAGACACGGTTCTCTTCTCCCTCATAATTTGATGCGGTTATGCAGCCATCAGTTTTTTCATTTTCTATCACACTTTTTCAACGCTTTGAATGCAGGCAGTTCCTTACCTTCCAAAAATGCCATAAGTGAAGGATCCAGGGCCAAAGGACCTAACTTTGCCGATACCGCCAGAGGGGGCCTGTAATAAATCTTGGCAATTGAAGCTCCCTCCGGTCCCGCTTTATAAGCGGAACGGGGAGGTGGTACCCGGGTGAAAAAGTCATGTTGCCTCCCTATTCTTTTTCCTTGGTGGTGGGGCTGATAGCCTGCTCGGGCCTCAGGATGTTGTTGTTGCTTCGGCCAGCGGCAAAGTCGCTGATGTTTTCAATGGTCGTCTCGGAGATCATCGTCAGGGCCTCCTGGGTGAAAAAGGCCTGATGACCGGTAACAATCACATTGGGGAATGTGAGCAGCCGGGCGAACACGTCGTCGGCAATGACGTGGTTGGAGAGGTCATGATAGTACATATGGCCTTCTTCTTCATAGACATCCATCCCCACGGCTCCCATTTGTCCTTCCTTGAGCGCCTCGATTAGCGCCTTGGTGTCCACCAGGCCGCCACGACTCGTATTGATCAGCATGACTCCCCGTTTCATGTGGGAAATCGTGTCGGCATTGATCATGTGATGGGTCGCCGGCATCAACGGAGCATGGAGGCTGACAATGTCCGACTGGGCCAGAAGGTCGTTCAATTCAACATAACGCAGGCCCAGATCGACACACGCCTGATTCCGGTAAACATCGTACCCCAAAAGTGCGCAGCCAAAGCCCTTCATTATCCCGGCCAGCACGAAACCGATCTTGCCTGTGCCGACAACACCTACAGTCTTGCCGTGGAGATCGAAGCCAAGAAGTCCGTCAAGCAGAAAATTATCCTCGCGGACGCGATTGAAGGCCCGGTGGATCTTACGGTTTAAAGACAGCATCAAGCCCACCGCAAACTCGGCCACCGAATAGGGAGAATAACGCGTCACCCGCATCACGGTAACGCCCAATCTCTCTGCTGTTTCGAGATCGACGTTGTTGAAGCCCGTGCAGCGTAAAGCAACCAGCTTAATGCCCCCATCAGCGAGTTTCTGCAAGACCGCGGCATCGAGGGTGTCGTCCACGAAACAGCAGACAACGGGAACTCCTTGAGCCAGACCAGTGGTGTGCTCATCCAATGTGGCCGGGGTAAACTTGAGCTCATGTTTTCCCTGGTTAGCGACCTTCAGGTATTTCTGATCGTAAGGATGGGTGCTGTAGACTAAAACTTGCATGGAAACCTCATTGTGGTTAGATAATCTGTCTTTCTGTTTCGTTTACATGCGCCAAGGCTTTTTTCACCCCCCTGCCTCCGGAACGCTTGGGGTCATCGTCGCGCAACCCGGCCGTCTCATCACAGGGAAGGCCAAAGTCAATAATCTCCAGGCGGTTCGTACCGCCAGCATACGGGGCCGAGAATCCTTGCGTGAGGAGCGCCAGACCCTTTGCCAGCAAGTGCTGCTCAAGCCAGTCCCGGGCGTATGCCTCCCAGCTTGCCGGGTGCTCGGTCACCTGCACGGGATAGACGCCGTAGGAGAATTGTAAATTCTGGCACGTTGTTTCATTGCGGCTGGGAGCCACGATCCACATGGGAGGCCGGAAACGACTGATACTACGCGCGGTGGCGCCGCTTTGGGTGGGAGTGACCACGGCAGTAGGGGCAAGGCGTTCCACGACACTATGGACGCTCAAGGCGATGAGATCCTCCACGCCGACTCCTTTGCCAGCCACGGCGGCTGTGAGAGCCTCACGCACTGATTGATCGCTGCGGTGTGCCTCGGTGACCTCGGCGATGCGGGCCATGACGGCCACGACTTCCTCCGGGCAAATCCCCATGGCCGACTCCTCGGAAAGCATAACGCAGTCCGTGCCGTCGAGGATGGCGTTGGCTACGTCCGTGACCTCGGCCCGGGTGGGGCGCTTGTTCTCCACCATAGACTCGAGCATCTGGGTAGCGGTGATGACCGGTTTCCCCAAGAGGTTCGCCTGGTGGATGAGGCGTTTCTGTACCACGGCGATCTCTGCGATGGGAATCTCTACCCCCAGGTCGCCGCGGGCGACCATAATCCCGTCTGCAGCCGCCAGGATGGCGTCTATGTGTTCGAGGGCCTGGGAGCGTTCGATCTTGGCGACGATAAAGGGCTTGCGGCCCACGGCCGCCGCCGCCGCGCGCACGGCCTTGATGTCCTCCGGGCCCTGGACAAAGGACTGGCTGACCGCATCCACGCCTTGTTCCTGGGCGAACTTCAAGCACTTGTGGTCGTGATCGGTAAACGCGCTGATGCCCAGATCAATCCCGGGCAGGTTGACACCTTTGTGGGAACGCAGCTGTCCCCCCACCAGGACCTGGCAGTGGACTTCCTGGCCCTCCGCCTTTTTCACTTCAAGCTGGATGAAACCATCGTTGAGGAAGATGGTATCCCCTGGCTTCACCGCCCCGGGCAGGTCCGACAAGCTCACCGAGACGCGATGGGCGTCGCCTTCAGTCTCCCTGGTCTGCAGGATGAAGGACTGCCCGCGCTTCAACTCGATAGGCTCCCGGGCCAGGTGCCCGATGCGTATCTTGGGGCCGGGCAGGTCGGCCATGATGGCCACTCGGCTCCCGGCCGCTGCGGCTGCGGCGCGGATGTTGCTTATCATCTTCTCGTGGCTTTCGAAATCACCGTGGGCAAAGTTGAGGCGCGCCACGTTCATGCCGTTGGCGATCATGCGTCCGAGGGTCTCACGGGACTCGGAAGCCGGGCCGATGGTGCAGACGATCTTGGTTTTCTTGGCCGGTAAATCCATCGTCTTAACCTTCACGATAAAGAGTCAGAGCCTCTTCCACGCTTTTGTTTTCCACAAATATTGCGTAGATGGCATTGCAGAAGCGGACGGCCTCCTCCAGGGGGAGTTGATGGATGTTGCGACCGGTGGCGTTACCGGCGGCACCACTGATGTGTATCTGATCGTGCAGGCGGGCCAGAAACTCCTCCGCTTTCGCCCCCTTGCCACCGGCGCAGATCACCTTGGTGCGCCCCGCGGCCAGGATGGCTTCCTTGAAGCCTTCGGCCATATTGCCTTCTTTGGCCACCGGGTAGTTCACCTTCACAAAGTCGGTGCCCAGGCAGGCCGCCATACCGATCACTCCGGCGATCAAGTGCGGATCGAGTTCATTACTTACCGCCCGGCCCCGCGCATAGACCCACAGAATCGTGACCAGCCCCATTTGGTGGGCCTCGAAGATAATCCGCGTGGCCTCTCTCAGCATCCCGTGCTCGAACTCACTGCCCGGGTAAATGGTGTAGCCGACACCCACGATCTTGAGGCCGGACTGTTCCCGAAAGCGATCCAGTTGTTCCATGCTCTGCCACTAGCGGCTGACGGGGTCTCGTTGGTCGGTCTTGACCAGGTTGGTCTTGCCGTTGAGTTTGACCAGGTACGGGATATCGGGATAGTCCGCGCCGTAGCGGGCGATGAGCCCGAGATGGGCGGCAAAAACCCCGATTCGTGCCTTGCTGGCGATCCGGAATAGATGCTCCGGGTTCGCGTCCTCCGGAGACACGCCGGGTCCCACAAAGTCGTCGTTCAAGTGCTCGACCTTCTGATCGCCGGCCATGAGCATTACGCGACCCACGTTGCCGGTCAGAATACGGTAATTGTTGATGTAAGTATCCCGCGCGCCAGGGGAAACATCAAGCGGTACGTGTACGTCCAACATATCGTCCTCCTTTTTCATCTCATTCATGATTTACTCTTCTTTACTCTCTTTAGATGTCCAGGCGATGAACTTCGACACTCTTTGCCAAGCGTTCAAAGTTAATATGGCTATGGGCAGGGGGCCTGCTTATCCATTCGGCTACCTCCTGACCGCGGCTTGGTTGGCGACTGCCTCCGCGGCCTTCTTAGCTACTCCGGGATCACCCAGATAGGTCTTGCGAAGGGGCTTGAGATCGTCGTCCAGGTCGTACCTCAGGGGGATGCCAGTGGGTATATTCAGTCCCACAATCTCCTCCTCTGAAATACTATCGAGGTGTTTGACTAATGCGCGGAGGCTGTTGCCATGCGCGACGATGAGCACGCGCTTACCATTTTTGATCTGCGGCGCAATCGTGTCCAGCCAGTAGGGAATGAAGCGGGCTACAGTGTCTTTGAGACTCTCCGCCAGCGGGATCTCCTCTCTCGAAAGGCCGGCATAGCGTCGATCCCGGCCGGGGTACCTGTCGTCACTTTCCTTAAGCGCGGGGGGTGGGGTGGCGTAGGAGCGGCGCCATATCTTCACCTGCTCTGCGCCGTACTTCTGTGCCGTTGCCGCCTTGTTGAGACCCTGCAGCGCGCCGTAGTGCCGCTCATTTAAACGCCAATGCCGCACAACGGGCACCCACATCTGGTCCAATTCATCAAGCACTTCCCACTTCGTTCGAATAGCACGCTTCAGGAGAGAGGTATAAACCAGGTCGAACTCGTAGCCTCCCTCTTGCAAGAGTTTGGCTGCATTTTTGGCTTCTTGGATGCCTTGTTCACTTAAGTCAACATCCGCCCAACCCGTGAAACGATTCTGCAGGTTCCACTCGCTCTGACCGTGCCGTAGTAGAATTAGTTTATGCATATGGCTACTCCGTATCTAAGCTTGTTCATTTCTTATTTCCTCTAATGATACGATCAAATTTTGACAGCAGGATTTGGCGCTCCTCATCCAGGCGCGCTTGGCTGGTCGCGCCGACCTCAGGCGCAACACAGGGGCTCGGATTGTGAGGCCCGCTTATATTTTGAGAACCTCCTTTTTCTTTGCTTCCTCAGCGCTTGGGTCATTTGCTTCCAGGTTAAGTCTCATTACCGGCTCGGTATTGGATGCTCGGAGGTTAAACCACCAGCCGTTATATTCTATGGTTAATCCATCCAGGTGATCTTTTCTTGCATCGTGATATTCATCCTCAAGGGCCGCGAAAATGGCCTCTTGATCTTTTACCTTCATATTGATCTCTCCTGTTGAATAATATTTCTTGAGAGGATGAATTAACCGGGAAAGGGACATATCCTTCAGAGATAAAAAATTCAACACATGAATCATGGTAAAGATGGCATTATCGGTAAATCCCATATCCCGCTAGTAATAATGTCCGGAAAGTTCACCGGCAAACAGGGCATTTTCTTCTCTCATCTGTTCCTTGATAAAGGCATGACCTACCCTGCAGCGCACTGCCCTACCACCGAGATGGGTAATGGTTTCAGCGACGGTTCGGCTGGAGCGCAGGTCGTAAAGAATGGTTGCTCCTGGTTCCTTTGTTAGAGAAAACTCGGCAATGAGATGCTGTCACCATGACCCCACCGTCGAACTTTCCTTTGATGATGGCGTAATAGAACATGGGGGTGGTAGTCATGCCGATATCCGTAACGCGAGCTCCTGATGAAATGGCTCCCTCTATAAAAGCTTTGGCAAGCGCTGAAGCAGAAAGGCGCATATCATGTCCGATGACAATTCTCCGAGCATTGAGTAAGTCAACAAAACCAGCCCCGATTTTCCCGGCCATCGCTTCATCCAATTCATCGGGATAGGAGCCTCTGACATCATAGGCCTTAAAAATGCCTCCCATGGATCTTTCCTCCTATGTCCTTTCCAGTGCGGTAGTATAAAATTTTTCAATGTATTCCTTGACCATCCGCAGTTTCCATACTTTTCATCCCTTTCCGATTGCTCCACCGCACCCATTGACAGTGCATATGGGGTCACGCTCCATGGGAAAGCTGTATATTCTATAAGAACCGCTTTTGCTGTGCGTGCGCTGAATGGTGTGTCAGCGGCTGTTTCAGGATTTTCAAAAATGTACGATGGTGTTTATTCCCCAGCTCGAGATGGCGGTAGACGATTATTTTCGCCAGGTCCTCAATGAATATCCAGGCAAGGCAATAGGCCCAGATTAGACCGACATAGAACAATGGGATGCGCGTTACGAACCAGCCGAATACGACGATCAAAATGGCGAGTGCCTGGGTGCCAAGGATTGCAACCAACAGAAGGGGGGCAGGGTATGGTCTCGAGAAAAATGGTTTTCGGCTGCGGGCGACGAAAAGAGTCAGGTGTCCGGCCACTGCCAATTTGAGGAAAATGATAGACTGCAACATCGCCTCGCTGATACCCAGCCACGATTTGGCGATGGCGAGTAAAGTGAAGGTCTCAATGACGCCTATAGTACCGAGTATGGAGGATACTAAAAGCACACGATGCATTTGCCAGCGTACGGGCTGCGGGTCAAGCCAGGTGTCGTCATACGCGATGGTCATAATAGGAAGATCATTGAGCAGCGCCAGGAGGATAATCATAATGGCGGTAATCGGATAAAAGCCATAAACGATCATGGCCAGTACCATGAAAAACATGATCCGGATCGTTTCAGTGATGCGGTAAATGGCGTAGCTGTTCATGCGCTCGAAGATCCTTCGTGCCTCTTCCACCGCATTAATGATCACCGAAAGCCCGGGCATCGTGAGCACCAGGGAAGCTGCCGCCCGCGCCGCGTCTGTGGCACCGGACACGGCAATGCCTACTTCCGCCTGCTTGAGGGCGGGCGAATCGTTCACTCCGTCGCCCGTCATGCCCACCAGGTGACCACGTGCTTGTAAGGCCTTGACAATCCCGTACTTGTGTTCAGGGAAGACCTGGGCGAAGCCCTCGGCTCGTTCAATCTGCATTTCGGCCTCTGAACTCAAATGGGCGGGATCGGCATCTTTTGCAAAGAACCGGTCAGCAGGCTGGATATTTTTGCCCAGGCCGAGTTGTCCTGAAATTTCCCTGGCAATTGCCTCGTTGTCACCGGTCACCATTTTGACTTCTATGCCATGCTGCTGAGCCCGTGCAATGGTGTCGGCCGAGTCTTCCCGCGGCGGATCAAAGAGGGGCAGAATCCCAAGGAATTGCCATGAACGGCCGTCCTCCGCCCGCGCCACGCCCAGGGTGCGGTATCCCTTTATGGCAAAATCGTTGACGATTTTGTCAGCCTTACGCCTGGCAGCGTCGTCGGCCTGAGCGAGATCAAGGACAACCTGGGGTGCACCTTTGGTCACCTTAAAGGCACGCCCCTGGATATCTTCGATGGTGGCCTCCGTGCGCTTTTCCACCGGATCAAAGGGGACAAAATTAACCTCCTTATAGCCTTTCAGAACAGCCGGGTCCCGGAGTCCCCCCAGGACCGCCAGGTCGATAGCATCTTGATTTTCCTCCTTTGAAGCCAGTGCCGCGGCCAGAATTAGCTCCTGGACATCTCCGGCTGTGAAGAGAACGGGATCACCCAGGGTGAGCCTGTTCTGGGTCAGGGTTCCGGTTTTGTCGGAGCAGAGTATGTCAATGCCCGCCATCTCCTCTATGGATTCCAGGCGGGCCACGATAGCCTTCATTTTGGAGAGTGCCAGTGCGCCCACGGCCATGGTAACGGAGAGGACTGCGGGCATGGCCACCGGTATGGAGGCCACCGTGAGAATGAGAGCAAATTGGAAGAGTTCAAGCATCGGGGCATGCCGGACGATCTGCGCGACAACAAGTATCGAGACCAGGCCCAGGCTCAGATAGATCAAATAATTGCCAATATGCAATACTGCTTTCTGGAAATGGGATACGGCCCCGGCGCTCTCCACCAGCTTGGCTGTATGGCCAAAATAGGTATCCATCCCTGTGCTGGTCACCAGGGCCACCATCTCCCCTTGTTTCGCCACAGATCCCGAATAGCTGATGTCGCCCTTCTTCTTGCTTACAGGCAGCGATTCGCCGGTGAGACCGGACTGGTCGACGCTCAGGTAGTCCCCTTGAATCAGCTTGACATCCGCCGGGATCACATCCCCAAGGCGCAGGCGGATCACATCCCCCGGCACAATCTCTTTGGCATCCACCTCCTGCCAGTTGCCATCTCTCAAGGCGCGGGTGTTAATGGCCAGTTTCTTTTTGAGCGCTTCCACTGCGTTGCCGGCCTGGTATTCCTGCCAGAAGCCCACCACCGCATTGAAGACCAGAAGAACAACAATAATGATGAAATCGGGCCAGTGCCGCACCACCAGAGAGAGAACTGCCGCAACCTCGATCATCCAGGGAATGGGGCCCCAGAAATAGCCCAGGAGCTTGAGAAGTGGATGAACGTCCTTTTGGGCAAGTTCATTATGGCCGTATTGCTCCAGCCTCTTTTTTACTTCGGACCCGGAAAGGCCCTTTTCACTCGAAGCGAGGAGCTTCATGAGTTCAGGGATGGGCGTTTTTTCTGCTTCTTTGGAATCCATGGTTTTCTTTTGCATTATAACCCCCTATCGTACCACCACCTGGACAGAGGCTTTGTTACCGGTCCGGTGGTCAACGGCGAGAATCATGATCCCTTGACGCGGCCCGAGCGTGCTGGTCAAGGTGTCGAGGTCCTGCACACTTGTGATGGCATGCCTGTTTATCTGAAGGATGATGTCTCCGACTTCGAACCCCGCCCTGCCAAGAGGACCCTCCGGGTCCACCCACGCGACAGCCACCCCCTGCTGGGGACGCAGGCCATATTTTTCCGCCTCTTTTTTTGTGACGGGACGGGCCGTTACCCCAAGACGGTCTTTCACCGATGCGGAGAAAAATTTCGTCGCGTCTTCCAGGTTCCCGATTTTGACTTTGAGTTCCACCTGCTTTCCATTACGCAGAACAGTAACCTTCGTATCCTGGCCAATGGGTGTTACGGCGACTTCATTGCGCAGTGTGTCGGCATCCTTGGTCTTCTTTCCTCCAAACGCAAGTATGATATCGCCCCTTTTCAACCCGGCTTTATCCGCCGGTCCCCCTTTGACCACATCGGCAATCAGGGCACCATTGAGGTCTTTTGCTCCAAAAGATTTCACAAGGGCGGGGGTGAGGTTCTGGATGCTCACACCAAGCCAGCCACGCTCCACTTTGCCATGGGCAATAAGTTGTCTTGCAACCTGGAGGGCCATGTTGCTCGGGATGGCAAAACCTATGCCTTCAAAGCCGCCTGACTGGGACATGATGGCTGAATTAATCCCGATTATTTCTCCCTGGAGGTCCAACAGAGGACCACCGCTGTTGCCCGGATTGATGGCGGCGTCGGTTTGTAAAAAATCTTCATAGCTGCTCGGGTTCATGATACCGGTACGATGCTTGGCACTGATAATTCCCTGGGTGACCGTTTGACTGAGGCCCAGGGGTTGACCTATGGCAACCACCCACTGGCCCACCTTCACTTTGTCGGAATCACCGAACGTTGCAAAAGGTTGCGGTTTGTCGGCGGAAATCTTGATCACGGCAAGGTCTGTTTTGGGGTCTGCCCCCACCAGTTTCGCCGGGTAATGTTTGCCGTTGGCCAGGAGTACATCAATCTTGGAGGCACCGCCGGCAACATGGTTATTGGTCAGGATATGGCCCTGTGCGTCCATGATGATCCCGCTTCCAAGTCCTTTTAATTCACGTTTGAATTTCCGGGGTCCCCTCGGGATGCCAAAAAACTGTTGGAAGAAGGGGTTGTTCTCAAAGGGAAAGATGGGATTGACGACTTCTTGATATTCTGTCACTTCGATGTGAACCACGGTAGGAATGGCCTTTTTGGCAACCCTCTCTATGGCAGTATTCCAATCGGTCTGTGTTTGGGGTTGTGTTGTTACCGGTGCCACGGCAGGTTGGGAGGATACCGCTGATTCTATTTTCTTGGGTTTCGCGGCCTGTTCATCCTTCCTGCTGCACGCGGTAAAGAGCCCTATAGCCAGAAATATGAAGGCAGTCACCAACAGCAAAACGTTAAGCCGTGAATGAAATACCAGATATCCATGATTGGACAATTTTTTTTGCATGATTGTTTTCCTCCCTTTTCATCATTATTGGATTTAATACGCTACAGGCTTGGGTTCTTTTTTCACCAGAAAAATTGAGCAAGGCATTTTCCGAATAAGCTGTTCATTGCTGCGTCCAAAAAGAAAGTGCTCCAAATGCCCCTCTTCATGGGCAAGCATGATGAGGAGGTCTATGTTTTCTTCCTGGACCACGTTCAGGATTTCCCTGGTGGGATCTCCCCGTTTGACCAATTCCTTTACAATCAGGTCGTCCCTTTTCTCCGAAGCTATGATGGCATCCAGATCCGCCTTTGCCTTTTCTTGAATTCTCTTGTATTCTTCTTTGAGGGATACTATTGGCAAGTTCCATCCCTCGTATCCGAACGGGTTATGAATCACGTGAATGACGTAAAGCTCGGCCCCGTATTTTTCGGCCATGGAAATGCCAAAACGGACGGCCTTCCGGCAGTATTGGGTCATTCGGCTTACCACCAAAATTCGTTTTATATCTTTCATCGATTTCCTCCTTCTTTTCATGCTATCTTTTTTTCCCCCTTTTTCTCTCATACATTTGGAATCCACTATATGTACTATAGATTACTCCGGCATGTCAAAAAAATTACAATCGTGAAAGGTTATGGACCTTGGATGGAAAGGATTGCCACGCTCAACGTTGGATGATTAGGCGAAGGCATGGAAATCTGAATAATAGGATTTTAAAACTCCTGGTCTCACTTTTTGGCGACCACCAGCCGGTCCTTGAAATTCACCACGTGTCCGTCAGGATAAAAGTAATGGACTGTCCAGCGATTGTGCTGCCGGTGTTCCTCCTTTATCTTTTCAGGCACCCCCAATAACTGCAACTCTTTCTCCTGCGTCATGCCTCGATGTCGTCCCGGGCCTGGGGCTCGAGGGCCCGGGAGGTGAGGAGGTCGTGCACCGGTTCGCTACCACCCACTCCCTTTGCAAGCTCATACAGGCGTGTACGGCGCGCTGCGCCGGAGCTACAGTCAAATCGGTATATGGCGAGTCGGGCCGCCAGCAGACAAAGGCCCAACCACACGACCACCACTCGCATGAAAGGGCCTTGCCCTCTATGGGAATCTATACCTCCTTGATACGCGCCAGGGTTTTATAAAACAGCGGCATCACCATTGTGACCAGCGGAATCTGCACCAGCAAGCCGGAGATGATGGCAACCGCCAGGGGCTGTTGCATTTGTGAACCCTGACCCATGGCGAATGCCAGCGGCATTAATGCAAAAATGGCCGCCAGCGTCGTCATGGCAATGGGGCGCATACGGTTGACCCCGGCCTGGACGAGGGCTTGGCCCTTATCGAGTCCACTGCCCACCAGTTCGCGGTACTCGGAGAAATAGAAGATCGACACCTCGGTGACGATACCCACAATCATCGTCATGCCCATCATGGCGGTGATGTTCAGCTCAATGCCTGTCACCCACAGGCCCACGAATACCATTCCCGTGGCCAGCAATGGCATGGCCAGAATGGAGAGGGCGGCCGCGAATTCCTCGTACAGGAACAACAGGAGCAGGCAGACCAATCCCAGGGCCGCCGCGAATACCGCGATGAGTCCCCGAAAGGCGATCTGTTGCTGTTTGTACAGGCCGCCGAGTTCATAGTAGACCGATTTGGGCAGCAGCCCCTGCCTGGCCAGCGCGCGCTTCACATCGCGGATGGTGGATCCCATATCACGGCCACTGATTCGACCAGTCACCGCGATCATGCGCTTGAGGTTTTCGCGGGTGATCTGAGGCTGGCCGATGACCGGCTCGAGATGTGCGATTCTTTTTAGCGGGAACAGGTGGCCGTCGGGAGCCCGCAAACGCATGTTTTCAAGATCAGCGGCACTGCGGCGTACTTTACTCGGGGTCCAGACCCGCACCCCGACCAACTTGACCCCTTCCTGTACCCGGGTGGTGACGACACCACTCATCCAGGCCTCCAGTTGCCGGGTGACACTGGCAGGATCCACGCCCTCCAAAGCCGCTTTTTCGCGGTCCACACGGATGCTGAGGGCGTCACCGGCAAGCACGATGCCGTCTTTCACATCAACCACCCCGGAAATGCCCTTAATGGCATTGGCCACCTGCGGGGCAACTTTCATCAGCTCATTCAAATTGTCGCCGTACAGTTTCACCTCGATCGGCTGAGGCACCGCTGTGAGGTCACCTATCAGGTCCTCCATGAGCAGGATCAGGTCGGTCTCCAGGCCGGGCACCTTCTGTTCGATCTGCCTGCGGATCTCATTCATCACCTGATCGATGGGCGGCCGTGGCATGGGCTTGAGCCGCACGAAGAAATCACCTTCATTGGACTCGTGCAGACTGCCGCCCAGCCCGCCGCCGGTGCGTTTCGAGTAGGTCTCAACCGCCGGGTTGGCCCTGAGGATGTCTTCGATCTGACGCACCAAGCGGTCGGTCTCGGCCAGCGAAGTACCTGGGCGCGACAAAAAATCGAGCACAAAGCCGCCTTCGTCCATGTGGGGCATGAAGCCGGAACCAACCTGTTTATAGGCCATATAGGACACCGCAATAAAAGGAATAATCGCCAACAGAATCAACTTCGGACGACGTATCAGCCGCAGCATCAACCCCTGATAGCCCTGCTGAATGCGCTGGAATATCGGACCGTTATCCTCTCTCTCAGCGTCCTTCTCAGTGAGCAAATGTTCGGCCAGCAGCGGCACCGCCAGCCAGGCCAGCAAAAAGGACACCACCAGGGAGCTGGCAATGGTCAGTGACAGCGCCTTGAAAAAGGCGCCGGTTACCCCGGAGAGGAAGGCCAAAGGGACGAAAATGATCACTGTTGCCAAGGAGGAACCGGCCAATGGCCTGGTGAATTCGATGGCTGCCTCCCGGATGGACAAAACGATAACGCTGTCGCGCGCCTTGTATTCACGAAGACGGCGCACGATATGTTCGATCATGACAATGGCATCGTCCACGATCAGCGCCACCGCCGCCGCCATACCACCGAGGGTCATGATGTTGAAGCTGTCACCCAGGACATCCAGCAGCAGCACTGTGGTGGTCAGCGCCGCAGGCACGGTCATCATGGCCACAAGGGTAATCTTCAGGCTCCGCAGAAATACAAACAGTACCAATGCAGCCAGCAGCACGCCGATCAGGATGGCATCACGAACACTGGCGGCAGAGGCAGACACCAGTTGACTCTGGTCGTACCAGTTGGCGATGCTCATCTCCTTCGGCAGCTTGTCGTGGTATCCGGCCAGACGAGCCTGAATGTCTTTGACAATCTTCACGGTATTGGCGTTAGGCTGCTGATAAACCATGACGAGCACCGCCTGTTTGCCATCCGCCGAGACCTTCAGCCACTCGGGTCTTTCGGACGCATAAACGCGTGCGATATCATTCAAACGAACCAGACCGTTCTCTCCACTGCGCAGGATGGTTTCACGGATATCCTTCAGGCTATGGATGCGTGTGTCCGACATGGTAAGATAGAGTTTGTAATGATCCTCCATACGGCCCACCGCCTGCAGAACATTGGCAGCGCTGAGAGCGCCTGTCACATCCGTGAAGGCAAGACCGTAGGCGTCCAGTTTGACGGGATCCACCTCAACCCGGTATTCCAACGATTTGCCGCCCATGACACGTACACGGGCGACGCCCTTGATCGCTGAAAGCAGGGGCACCAGCTGCTGTACGCCCACATCGTGCAGTTCCACCTGAGAGAGGATATTGGATGTCAGGCTATAGGCGGCCATGGGAAAAACCGTCGGATCCATACGTCGCACCATGAATGTGGTGCCGGCGGGCAGGTCGGGCAAAATCCGGTTGACTGCCGATTCGACCTGCAACAGGGCCGCCTCCATGTCACTGCCCCAGACAAAATTCACCGAGATTTCGGCGCTGCCGCGAGTGCTGTTGGATCGGATCGACTTCACGCCCGGTACCGGTCTGACCGCCTGCTCAATCTTGCGCGTGACCGCAATGACCATCTGATCGGCCGGCCTGTCTCCGGCATCCACGTTGATAGCGATACGCGGGAAATTGATGCGAGGAAACAATGCCACCGGTAGGTGGAACGCGGTCAAAACCCCGGCCAGGGCAAATAGCAGAAACAAAGAAAGTATGGAGCGGCGATGCCCAGCCGCCCAGTGCGCGATATCCATATTACCTGCCCTCCCTAACCAGCATGCCATCCGTGAGTTCGTAGTTACCGACACTGACGACGGCGTCACCCGGTTTCAGGCCGTCCTTGATCTCAATCCACTGGTCGCTCTCCAACCCGGTGAGGACGCCAACGCGCTGCGCCTTCCCGTCAACGATGCGAAACACGTAACTGCCCTGTTGATCCTGCAACACTGAACTGCGCGGGACGGTCATACCGGTATGCGCATTGAGCCGGATCTCCGCAGTCAGAGGGCTACCAAGCACCAGATGATCGGTCTTACCTGCCGGAATGGGGGCCAGCATGTCCACCAGGTGGGTCGAGGGATTGATCATGGCGTGGATCTCGCGCAAATAACTCTCGACCTTGTAATCCGGCACGAAAACCGAACTGATCAGTACGGGGGTGCCGGGTTGGAGGAATCGGATATCTTCCGGTTCGACTCCAATCATGGCAATCAATCGCTTGCCAGTAGCAATCGCCAGGGCCGCAGTACCGGCCTGAACCCGGTCGCCCTGTTTCACAACGAGCTGGATGACGATGCCATCGGTGGGTGCGGACATCATTTCAACGGTTTTGTTCTGCCTCTGAGCCTCCAGGGCCTGCAGGCTGGACCGGGCATCCTGCAGGGTCTTGCGTGCGGCAGCCACCTGAGCCTTGACGGCCAACTGCTCCTGGAACAAGCGCTGCTGGCGGCTCAATTCACGCTGTGCGTAGTCCACCGCACTCCGCGCCTGCAGGTATTGCAAGTACACGGCCGGTGAGGTGGCCAGTTCGAACAGGCTATCGCCCCGTTTCACCCTCTGCCCAAGGCGCACTGCCACACGGGTAATAAGTCCGGCATTCGGTAATGAAATGGTCAGCACCGCATCTGGATCTGGCAAAACCCGCCCATACTTGGTCATAGTCTCACTGACAGTCTGTTGAACCACTTTGGCATATTGAATCAGGACTGAAGGTTCCTGCGCCTGCACTGTCAAGCCGGCGATTTCCAGCATCAGCGCAACCACGCTTGCGATTACTGCTTTCTGCATCATTGTTTATCTCCTTTTGAAACATCAGCTTGCTTTGGCATGCCATCTCCAGGCATAGCCAGCACGGTCTGAAGGGCTATGAGGTTTTCCCTCTGGGTCTGATCCAGACTGATCTTCTCCTGCCGTTTTTTGGTCCAGGTTGTTTCCATATTCAAAAAGGTCAAGGCATCGATATCCCCTTGCCGGTAGGCCGTACGTCCACGGGCGACCAATTTTTTCAGGGTCGGCAGGTATTCATCGAGCTGCTGTTGCTGCGCAGCGACAATGCCCTGTAAACGGATCAATTTGTCAACATCCACAGCTGCCCGATCAACCCGCGCCTGGTATTCCTCTCTCAATTGTTCGCGTGTGGCCCGCTCGATGGCGATCGCCCCCCTGTTGGCTGAAAACAGGGGCAGATTCAGGCCGATATTAAAGCCGCTCGTATAGAGACCCCCGGTATCGCGCGCACGACTGATACCGATACTAACCGAGGGAAACTGGGACAGAATGGCGGCGCGCACCCTGGCCTCCTGGCTACGATAGCCCGCCCTCAACGCCAGCAGATCGGGCCGGCGCTGGGGTAAGCCTTTCATCTCTCTGCGAAGTGTTTGGGGGTCCTGCAGCGGCGGGAGGGGTGACAGGCGGATCTCCAGCGGCGCCTCTGGAACCAGACCCAGTAACAAATTCAGCGCGTGGCTGGTATCGTTGGAGTTCTGTTCCAGCTGGTTGATCTGGCTCATAGAATCAAGTAGCACACTCAAATCGGTGCCGACGACATCGAGTGTGAGATCGCCTCGCGCCAGGGCAATACTCGAACGCCGGTAACGCTGGAGGTAGAGATCGTGCATCTCGCGCAACAGGGCGATCTGTCCGCGTTGGCTGGCCAGACGCACGGCCAGAGAACGTGCCTGCTGGATCACCTGCCACTCCTGCCACAACAGTTCCAGATTGGTCTGGTGCACAGCCTGTCGCTTGCTATCGACACGTGCCCCCCGGTTGATCAATGGGATGATATCGTACCCCAGGCCAAAGCCAAAGGCATTCATCGCACCCGGCACGGCTCCTGTAGGATGATCAAGATTGCCGGACAACTGGGGATCGGGCAGCAGTCCGGCCGAAAACAACTGCACCCGCGCCACCCCCAACCGCTTGCGCTGTGCCTTCAGATCCGGATTGTTGCGCACCGCGAGGATGGCCACTTCAGTAAGGTTCAGGCCATCCGCCGGGTTGATCTCCCCTGGTGCCCCGAGCGATGCGAGTTGCTCGACATTAGGGGCCAGGTCGACGCTGTGGGTCAGCGGCCTGGGCTGGTAGCTGGCACAACCGCCGAGCAGCAAAGTGATGACAACGGCCAAGAGCGGCAGGCGCCGATAGTGTTTGGTCACAATGGGTAGTCTCATGATAGCCTCTTCCTCAAAATGAACAGTTTTAAAAAATACAGTAATTGGTGGTTAAGTTATTGCATAAAAAGCGGAAGTCTTTTGCCTCCCTGGTTTTGAAAGTTGCCTTTACCTCTCCGTTTCTGCCTGCAACTTTAAATAACCTTTATGAAGAAATCGTGAAGGAAAGGAACGAAAACATTTTTTTGGATTATTTCTTTTGGAGGGATTTTGCCGGGACCGGCAGGGAAATATTGACCCGGGTCCAGGCACCGGGTTCGCTCTCCATCTCTAATGTGCCGCGATGAAGTTCAATAATCCGTTTAACAATGGTCAAACCGAGGCCAGAGCCCCCATATCGAAGCGACCGTGACTTTTCCACCCGGTAAAACTGTTCAAATACTTTATCAAGGTCCGCCTTCGGAATCCCTATACCTGTATTGAACAGAGAAAGATGTACACCATGATCACATTTTGACGCGGTTATCCTTATTTCACCACCAGTGTGGTTATATTTGATGGCGTTGTCCACAAGATTGATCAGTACCCGCTGAAGTTCATCCTTATCTCCGCGGACTTGAAGCTCTTCAGGGATCTCCATGGCAACTGTTATTCTCTTCGCAGCAAATACATCCTCATAGTCTCCCAAAACGGATTTCACGAGACCCGATAGGCTCACCTCCTGAAATTCTCCATTTTTTTTCAGCTCCAGGGCGGAAAGATCGAGCAGGTTCTTCACAAGACGGCTCATCCGGCGCAGGATATTCCCTTGATGGATCAGGCGTTGTTTGAAGGAATCCGGCAGATCTTTCCGATGGACGGCCCCTTCCATAAACAGCATCAACAGCGTAATGGGACTTTTGAGTTCATGGGAGGCATCCGCAATGAACTGCTTCTGCATGTCAAATGAATACTGCAGGCGGTCAAACATCCGGTTGAGAGAACTGGAAAGCTCATACAGTTCATCCCGACTCTTGCCGATCGGGATCCGGCGGTCCAGAGTCCTGTCACTGATATCCCTGGCCATCCGGTTAATCACGCCAATAGGCTTGAGAATCCTGCCTGCTACCCCATAGCTCAGGAAAATGAGCAACAACGTGGTCACCAGCAATCCAAGAGCGATAATCTGCACCAAATCTGTGACTTCATCCTGCAGTTGATCTATGGGCTTGGCAATCTGAATAATATATCCCGAACCTTGTTTTCGGAGATAAACAGTTTTCACCCGAAAAGTTACCTCTTTATTTTCCTCTCCCAAACCAGTGCCCTTTTCAGGCATCAATTTTGTGACCGTATAGGCCCTCATATTTTTGCGCACGGGCAAGGCGACATGGCGTGCCAGCTCTGTCCGGTATATGGTCTTCATGTGGCTGTCATAAATCTTGATCCAGTACCGGTTCACGTCAACAGGGAGTTCGCCGGGAAGACGTACACCTGAAGGTATTTTACCCGTAATTGTAAGACGGCCCAGGACCTGGGCAATAATCCCGAGCCCGGTATCGATGGATTTATAGGGGAGTTCTTTCATTTCCAAGAAAATGATCAGGGAAAACACGAGACTCACAAAGACCCCGGTTCCGGTAATCCATAAAGTTATTTTGTTCCTTATCTTCATCCCTCTGCATCCTCGATAATGAACCCGATACCACGGATCGTCCGGATGATCCTCTTTTTTTCCGCATCCCCGATCTTCCTGCGTAGGTTCTTGATATGCACATCTATGAAATTTGACATGGTAAATGGATCAAATTCATCTCCCCAGACATGCTCGGCCAGGGTGAACCTGGAAACTGTACGGTCTTTGTTATACAAGAGAAATTCCAGGATTGAAAATTCCTTGGGCGTCAATTCCACCGGAACGCCAACTTTAGAAACCTGCCGGGTCTTTGTATCCAGAGAGACATCCCTGACAGTCAAGATCGTATCCTTGCGCTCACTGGTCCGCCTGAGCAGGGACCGGATCCTGGCCATCAGTTCGGCCATGTCAAAGGGCTTTGGAAGATAATCATCAGCGCCGTAGTCGAGCCCCGAAATCTTGTCTTCCACGCTCCCCTTTGCCGTTAACATAAGCACGGGTGTCGTAATGTCACCATCGCGGATCTCTTTCAAGACTGCAAGGCCGTCAATTTTCGGGAGCATGATGTCCAAAATAACGAGGTCATAAGCATTATCGAACACTTTATCCAAGGCGGCTTCACCATCGGCGGCCGTATCCACATCGTATCGTTGCTGCTTGAGCGTCTCACGGAGTTCCTCAAGCAGATCCGGCTCATCATCCACTATGAGAATTTTCATTGAAACCTCCCCATTCTTTTTTCGCCAGGCAAAGGTTTTCCCGGAGTTGCCGTCGTCCGGCTGGATATTATTATCCCCTTCACTGCTTAATTCTTACTAATAGATTACGCTCATGAAGAAACCATGAAGAAATGCTCTCTACAATATCCCACGAGGGAAACAGGCTGTGCCCGTAACATGTCGTTTCCGTGAGGTGGAAAAGAGCATGAGACACAAGCTTACCCATACAAAAACCTGTCTGTCGAAAATGCCCTCCTGCTGCAAGCACGCATAGTGAAGTGGAAGAAGCAGGGGCAGCCGGAAGGGCCGGAATGCAGGGCACAGGCGTCCTGACTCTCTCTCCACGGATTTTCTTTAGAATGGTCATCCCATCAACAAGGGGTAACATAATATCCAGGATGATGATATCGGAGGGCTCATTTTCAGCCATAAAAAGTCCGTCCTCACCGTTATATGCCACATCCACGGCATAGCCCTCTTCTTCCAGCCCCTTCTTGATAATGTCGGCCAGGGCCTTCTCATCCTCAACAATCAGTATCCGCATGACCTGTTTTACCCCCTATGAAACTGGCTTCAAAATGAGTGAGCGCTACTTTCACATCTTACAAATTTCGCAGTTCTTCCACAACCGGGCGGCGGGATATGATCTTCATCCCGAAAATGGCAATGACTGTGGAAACAATAGCGGCTGCGGCCAAGGCCGCCATGTACCCCCACGGTATGTAAAGGTGCTCGGGTGGCGGGTCAAAGACCCCGGTCAATACCTTTACCAATATCTGAGCAATACCCCATCCCAACAATGTGCCGATCACACTACCCCCGACAAGGATCAATAAGCCTTCACTCCAGATAAAAGCGCCAAGCTGGCGGCTCCTGGCGCCCAAAGCCTCAAGAATTGCAAAGTTGCGCCGTCGCTCAGTCAACCCGAGAGCCAGGATCAAACCGGTTGCTCCCATGACAAGCAATACGGCAAAAACCAGTTCCAAACGCGTGAGACCGTGAAGATTTACGGAGGTTAACCCGGAACTGATAATTCGTTGTACCGAGCCAATATCGGTCACTTTAACGCCCGCAAGTGAGGAAACTGCTTTTCGTGCTCTGGCAGCAAGTTCCGCCGCATGAGCGTCCGCTCGCAACAACACGATTTCTCTTGCATCGGTTCCTGTTTTCTGCGCCAAATAGCCGGCATTGGCAACCAGAAAAGAATCTTTCGGTGCGGTAGGGAATTCACGGACCACACCTATAAATCGGAAGGGAACCACATGGTACTGATGGTCTGTGGCAGACTGCAACCGAAGATTCAGTTGATCCCCTTGCTGAAGCTGAAAATCTCTCCTGGTTTCTTCGGAAACCAGTATGCCATCCGGGTGTTTAGCCAGGTCCGAAAGGGTCGCCCGGGCATTTCCTCCTGCGAAATAGGCATTTGACATGTGGGTCGCCTCTCCGATATGGTTTGGATCAACTCCGTAAATGTCCTGAAGGTCCTTTCCCACATAAGCAAAACGGTGCATCATCGTCTGAATGGCCGCAACACCGGTCAGCGCCTTCAGTTCAACCAGTTTGCTGCCAGGCGGGGAAGCTGTGGAACCGCTTATCTTCACATCCGAGCCATTGGTCAGCTCCGCGTCCACACGTGACTGCACATTATAAGTTGTGTTGAAAATCGCTGTTGAAACGGCGAAGGAAACGGCCAGTGCAACCAGGACGATACCGCGGGTTATGAGGATGCGCTGCCGGCCCAGGGATCCAACAACCGGCCCGGAAAGCGTTTTTGCAATGGGACGCACAAGCCTTGAAAGTATTCGCTGACCGCGTAGAAGGCCCATTTCCCAAAACCGAATCGATAACAGGACCCCGCCCATCCACAGGAAAAGGGGCGCAATAAATGCCTCATAATGGACCGATATTTGCGCTACACCTTCAGGCGCCAGCACGACCTGGTAGCCTGTGCTTGCTGTTCGCCAGTACTCAAAAAAAGCAATCCCCAGCACGATAAAGTCCAGATAGATCTTCTGCCACAGGGGTTTAACGGTATGCCGCACCAAGGCTTTTGAGGCTGCAACCGTAAAATGGCGGGCCTGTTTCCAGGCCGGGAATATCATCGCTGCCAAAGATAGAAAAAAACCCCCTATGGCTGCGCCTGCTATCCAGAACAGGGTAACCCTGTTCATCATCATGCCGGCAGATGCAATAAGCTTGCCGGCTGTGTAAGTCAGCGCAACCCCCAGGATTACTCCACCCACGCCTACCGTCAAGCCTTCCATTGCCGAAAACTTCAAGATCTGTGCAATCGATGCACCCCGTACGCGCAGCAGCGCCTGCTCTCGGAGGCGGTGCTTCTTTCCGGAAGCTGCAACCGCCACGGTGAGCAAAACTGCCAGTATGGCTCCCGGTAGACCCAGAAATAAAAAGAGCACCCGCGCATACAGTGCGTCGGCACGCACACCAGCAAGGCGAGCGGCAAGATTGTTTCCCACTATTCCGTTTCCGGAAAGTCTTGCTTCAAGGTTATTGGCCAGGCGAGTGGTCTCGATATAGGCCGCATTCGGATCAGCCGGCAGGTTATGATCTATCCTCGCGTGATACTGGATTCGAACCGTATCCGGGCGGACCCGGGCCTGGGGTTCGAATATTGCCTGCCACTGATCATGCGGAAGAAGCAATACATTATCCGGAGGCGCCTGTGGGGCCGTACCGGCTGGCGCCCCGACCGCCTGAAAGAGCGAATCCGCATTGGGCAGATCAACTACGCCATTGACCTTCACTTGCACGGGGGGCAGGCCGATCCTCTGAATCGTAACGGTGTCACCCTCTTTGACATGCAGATTTGCCGCTGTTTGCTGGACGACCAGTACGCCCTGTTTTGCTCCTGTCAGTTGGCGTATTTCTGCAGGAAAAGAACTATGGTAGCGTACACTGATCCCCAGAACCTCGCCGGGACCGGTTGTCTGGACCGTGCCCCCCGTGCTGGCTGTAAAACCGGCTGTATCAGCGTAGCCCACCCGCTCCAAAGCCGTGTACGAGATGGTGTTTCCCATTGCAGCTTTGAACATATTTTCAGCGGCGCCGGAAGAAAGGAGGACCTGCCAGTCTACCGGCACATCCGATATTGCGCGCCGGGTCATGGTTACGGAACTTGAAGCGATGAAGGCCCCAAGGGATGCCAACAAGGCAATCGTAACGCCGACACCGGCTATGGTTTCCAGCAGGCGTTCCGGCCGGTGGATAAATACCCCTTTAAGCCATCGAGTGATAAAGATCATTGTCCCCCCTCCAGTCTACCGTACCTTAAATGCCAGGTTGTACGCAACCGTCCGGCTATTGCCGGATCGTGAGTTGCTACGATAAGGGCCGTGTAGGAATTTTCAATTGAAGCAAGAAGTACATCGAACAGGCGTTGGGCAGTTGGATGATCCAGCTGCCCCGTTGGTTCATCTGCCAGGATAAGCTTAGGCCCGGATGCCAAGGCCCGTGCCACGGCAACGCGCTGCGCCTGTCCGCCTGAAACTTCTTCGGGCAGTTTGTCGGCAATTGTTTCAAGATCGAAATCTTTGAGTGCCTTCCTGGCGGCAACACGTGCTTCTACCGGTTTCACATCCTCCAGCAGGAGTGGCAGTTCTACATTTTCCACCACAGTCAGTGGTGCCAAAAGGCTTTCCGTCTGAAAGATCAATCCTATCTTTTTCGGACGCAGATCCCTTTTTGGCCCAAGTTCGGGCCATGAAATGCTTCCTGATGTGGGCGTGTCAAGCCCACCCATAAGATGCAGCAACGTGGACTTCCCGCTGCCAGAGGGGCCTACCACGGCGATACGGTCGCCGGGGACAACCGCACCTGTAATGGATGCAAGGACTTGCACGGGGATTTTCCCCTGTAAATAGGTGCGCCCGGCATCCTTCATACTGACATATATACTAGACATGGTCCGCAATCCTCCCGTCAAATAGGTGTATCGTCCGGTTTGCGGACGTTGCCACCGCGTTGCTGTGCGTAACGACAAGAATGGCACCGCCATTTTTTCGGTAGGCATCCAGAAGATGCAAAATTTGTTTTTCGGTTTCTGCGTCAACCTCACCGGTGGGCTCATCCGCAAGCAGCACTTTCGGCTCAGCCGCCAGGGCAACAGCAAGCCCTGCACGTGCGGCTTCCCCACCGGAAATATGCGCAGGGCGTGCATGCCGCCGGTGATTCAAGCCGACCAGATTGATCAGCTCGTCCAGATGCTGCTCGTTAACCTTACCCGCCAAGTGCATTTGCAACCGGATATTGTCTTCGACCGAGAGGTGATCGAACAGGTTCCCCGATTGGAGCATGATGCCGATCTTGCTTGCACGTATGACAGCCCGCTCCGCCTCCGGCCGCCGGGTAATACGTTCTCCCAAAACCGTCACATAGCCACCGTCCGGTTCGTCAAGACCGCAAAGACAGGCCAAGAGTGTGGATTTGCCGCTCCCGGAAGGCCCCTGTACGGCAACGATCTCCCCTGCCGCAACCTGGATACTCACCCCTCGCAGGGCAAGCGTCTCCTCTTCACCGGCATGATAAAAACGGTAAATATCAAACGCCTCAAGAACGCTCATATTACCTCCATCTGAAACTATTGGATATACGGTTCCATTGGTCAACATTGTCAGCACCAACAGGGGCCCACAACCTGAGTTCAGCCACTTTACCATTTTTGTAGTAGAAATAACTGCTATTTTCCAGCCTGACCTGTCTGTTGGTAACCGGATTTGGTTCTGAGTTAGATTCATACACCACGCGAACAGCGCGCCCGTTTTTGAACTTAATGTCTTCAATATTCTTTACGACCACTGCCCTCCCTGTCTTTTCCAATTGTTGCGCCTGGTTCTTGCGAACACTTTGTGCATCGGGCATTTTCGCGGCATCCGTAATCGTGACTGAAAGCCCATCCAACTTAGACGTGAAGATAACATCTCCTCCTCTTGTTCTCCTTGCCCAGCCTTCAGGAACATCGAGTTTATAACCACCCCGCAGGGAAGTATACTTCACGAAAACCTGACTATCGGGAATATCGCCGGATGGATTTCTTTCCGGTGCTACCGGCTGTTCCACAGACATGCCGCCCGTTTGCAGGTATGGAGAAGTGGTGGGTTCCTTTGCGAAAGCCTCGCTTGTCTTATTGTACCCGCCAAAGCCCACGCTCAAGGCGAGGGCAGCAATAACGACGTATGTATTCTTCAGCTTCATAATCTTCAAACCTCCCGTTAATGCAGGAACGGAAGATTTCCGCTCTTCCGCTCCCTTGCTATGCCTTTACTCTTCTCTTTCGTGGTCGTTATCGTGATGTTCTTTTTCCCGGCCTTCAGTGTCTTGCTTGTCTCTGTCTGTCCTCAGTATTCTGCCATTGCCGGCATCAACCTTAACATCCACTATCTGCTGATCAGCCTTTACGATCTCCACTCCGTAGACAAGATAGCCGTTCTCATTTTCCAACTCCGCCCGTAGTACCTTGCCCGGAATCTGTTTCAGCGCCGCATTGATGGCAGAGTTCATAGGTATCTTTGCCATCTGTGCAAATCCTGCTTCATCAGTCTTAATCTGAATGCTGCCTGTTTGATTTGCCTGCTGGGCGCTCAAAGCCATTCCTCCGAAGGCAAAAAGGGATACCAGAAAAACACCTGTAATAATGCTCAACCTTTTCATGTTTCCTCACCTCCTTTCATATAAGAATCATAAGTCCACTTTCAGCTTACGATTACATTTTAGCCATGAAACATTACAGGAACATGAACGCGACGCGGGATGTGAAAAAAATATCAGATTTGGCTCGATTCTTTATCGAGTTTTCCAATTCTACCCGTCGATAATGCAGGGAGATTATGGCTTTTGTGGCTCTAGATGAGAAATGGGGTTAATCAAGTTTCCATAATTTGATTTCCAGACAGCGAAACTCCTTATCGGGTCTCTTATATTGCAACAGAATGGGGTTTTGATAAGTACCTTGAATAATATGCCCTGTTCCCGATTTATCAGCCCCACAAACCATGAACCTCATGTGGCGTTTCAAGCGAAAAATACGAGAGGCAGAAGCAGACAAATAGGGAAGAATTTTCTCAAGTACAGGGCGCCCTATTTGAAGGTTGTTCATTATCTCATTATAGAAATGTATGAGGTCATAAACTGCATAACCTTTTGTTTTAGCGGGGATTGAAGCTGGATTTTGAATCAGTTTCTTACCACGACCAATCATGTAATGCAGTGGATCGCGGATAGCATTGGGCAAATCATTTCGCATAAGTAAGGTTTCATACTCGTTGACGGTTAACGCTGCGTGCTGTTCTTCCCTGCCCAGGCGGATCTCGATAAGCCCATTTCCAATTCCGTAAGAATAAAGCAGATCATTCAAATGTGGGAATAGACCATGCTTGGTATTCTTGAGATTGAAGGAATTGATGGAATGCCCTTCTGTTACAGAAATGCAAAAGTTACCGTGATATACTAATTCCTGCTTGTTATATGCGAGAATGATCGTCCTGCGACTTCGGTGCTGCTTTTTATATATCCCGTCGAGATCAACAAAACATACTGGTGAATCAGCTTCATTGACGTGCGCCACACAGTTTTCCAGGCCCGCGCCTATGAAGGTGAGATGGGAGTCGGCATTAAGTGGTTCTCTTTCTTTTTGGCTATCGCCCAATTCGTTTCTCAATTCCAAACGGTCATGGAGATATCCTGCATTTTGTGGAAATATTCTTTGAAAGCTGCTAATAAATTCACGGAGCCGCCCCTCATTATAGCCGAGCTTTGCACAGAAACCTTCTTCAAGGTATCCTGCTGTGGTATGGAGGGAACAAAAGAGAAGCCTATCGTAATTCTGCAGCAAACCGCCATATTGTTCGCTGATTCTACCAGAGACATTAGTTATATAAAACCGTGCCTTCGGAATCAGCTCCATTATTATTTTTAAAGGTTCAATCGACATAGGTAGCTATCTTATCAATATTCCTTTAGCCTACTGGCAAAACCCTGCAATCTTGACAGCGGGAGATGGATACACACCCGGGTTACTTTCTATTTCAACCTTTCCCCCATGGAGTTCTATAATCGGTTTCGCCAGCACAGGGGATTTCATAGATGGGGTATACTGAACGGCAAAACACCAATAAAACGCCAGTGATACAAGCAGCAGAACAACCGAAATGGCGCGAGCCCTGCCGGGAACGGAAGACGACTCGCGTCCCGCCTGTCTGGATCGCAGCCACTCGCATATACTGATCCCTGCAATGAGCCACAGCGCACCGACCAGGTAGCCGGCCCACACGTCGCTCAGGTAGTGCACACCGAGATAGAGACGACTGAAGCCGATCAGGAGCACGAGGGCTATTCCCGCAAAACAGATATTGACTTTCGTCTCCCATCGTTTTGCCTCGCGCATGACGATATAGGTCAAGAAGCCATAAAAAGCGACGGCAATGGTGGCGTGTCCACTGGGGAAAGAAAATGAGTGTTCCACATAAAGCGCTGACAAGGGACGAGGACGGTGAAAAAGGAGTTTCCCCAGTTGAACAAATGCGTCGCCGCCCAGGATGGCGGCGAGCAATGGCAGGATGTAGCGACGATACTTCAGCAGCCACAGAGAAGCGATAACCGAAAGCGTAAAAGCCGTAATCACTTCCCACTTGCCAAGAACGGTCACCCAGAAAAAGACCTTTGTAGAAATGGGGTTCCGGAATACGACCAGCAGATGAGCAAGGCGAATATCCGCCCCGACAATCGGATCCAATGTTATAAGGTCTTCTATAATACCGCCCAAAAGGGCCAACACATACACAAATGCAAGTGCCAGAACGGTTGCAGGAAGGCCTCGGAAGGCATCCCTCTCAAAACGGTTCTTCATGAAGCGGAAAAAGACCGGGTGGCGGGCAGTGCGCTTCTTTATTTCCGGATTTTGCGCAATGGCCTGCCTTACGGAAGACCATAACGACGCAACAAGGGCAAGGAAATACTTCCCCTTTTTTGCTACAAACCATTTAATCAGATAAAAGATAATGAAAAGCGCTACAAGGCCGATAAAGAAGAACCCCGCGCGGGAAAGCCATGTCTGCGCAAGTTTCAGGGATTGCGAAAACACATACCCAGCTCCCGCCCACTCAAATCCCCACCCGGTCGCGCCAAGGACATTCCAGATGAAAAAAGTCCGCTGCCTCATACGCACCGAACCGGCAAAAAAGGGCACGATTTCCTTCACGCTGGGGATAAAACGCCCCAGGAATACGCTTTTGGCACCGTGGGTGTCGAAAAAGATCCTCCCTTTTTCGAGGTGCTCCGGTTTTAAAAACCAGACCCCATCCTTGACCCACCGGGCGCCATATTTCTTCCCCAAATAATAATTGACATTGTCCCCGATCACGGCGCCCATGACCGCAAACCATATGAGGTCCCCAAAGTCGAAATAGCCCCTTCCCGAGAGCGCACCCAGAAAAAGAATCAGTGTTGATCCCGGCAGAATCAGGCCGATGCCGATCATGGTTTCAAGCAACGCGGCAAAAAAGGCAACCCAGTACCCAAGCATTTGAACATGCTGGATTGCAGGCAGGATCATATCTATGATTCGATCAGCCATCATTTATCTATCACTCATGATCCGGCGAGGGTCATGAGACATTAACGCATCCCCTTTTCCCACTGCGTTCTGAACCACGGCCCCGTTTCCGCCAGTAAAGGACACCCAGGACGGCACACCCCATGAGCAAGGCAAGGGTGACCCAGTGAAGGTGCCGGAGGACCAGTTCCTCGTTTCGACCGAACCAATAACCCATTGCGGCCAGGACCACAACCCATAAACCGGCACCAAGGACGGTCGCCGAGCAGAACGCAAAAAAATTCATCCGAGCAAGGCCTGCGGGAAGCGATATGTATTGGCGGATTCCCGGCACCAGCCTGCCAATGAACATACTAATATGCCCATGGCGCTCGAAAAAGACATCCGCCTTCATAAGGGTTTTGTGGCTTACGAGCAGATACCTGCCATGTTTTTCAAAAAAAGGTCTACCATACCTTAGGGCAAGCCCGTAATTGAAGACGGCGCCTAAAAGGCTCCCTAGGATGCCGCAAAGTATGACCATGTCGATATTCATTTCTCCGCTGGCTGCAAGATAATCCGCCGGCGGGATGACCACTTCACTGGGAAACGGGAAAAAGGAGGACTCCAAGAACATCAGGGCAACAATACCCGAATACCCCCATTGACCAACAGTATGAGCCAACCACACGATCAAATGATGCAACATGTTACCCTCCCCCCCTTTTTCCAGATTTTGTTCTCAGCAGATGCCCTGCTGAAGCCGCATAAGTTCCTTCTGAACAGCATAACAGGCTTGCATGAAGAAAAGATGAAGAAGGCATGTGCCACTTCGACATTCCGCAGATTCTTGTTCCGCGGCTCTCCGGGTAAAAACAAAATGACTTTCATTAGGAAACAGAATCTACCTGCTTTCTACAGGTGGTGGTTTAATGAGCTATTACAAACGCCCCGTTTTCTTATTCGAGGGCATAAACCCCGTAAGGTTCGATCTGTCCATTGAACAGGGTGCGAGTAATCAAGTCTAATCTCATTTCATGTTCAGGAAGCGGGATCGTATCATCGCTGACATTTATTATGGCCAGTATTTTTTCTTGCTCGAATTTCCTCTCGATGGCAAGCAGCCTTCTGTCGAGATCGAGCACCTTTCTCGTCCCTGAAGGGTGAGAAGCACGAATACGCTTTCGAGCAGCCAGCAGCCTGAGGAAATTTTCCAGAACCTGATATCGCAGTGAGTCATTATTTCGAAGGGATGCTACAACATTATCCAGGAATAACCTTTCACGATTTATCATCCGCCTAATTCCCGTTTCCTTTACTCCGTTATGATAGTTTCTTGAGCCTAGGAGGCTATGGATATAGATACCGGGGACTCCCTTTAGGGCCAGCATAATTGCCTGGGATGCAATGAATCTTCTTACCGCAAAAGCGTCGTCAGGGCCGTTAGGACCGTTAATGGCATCAAAATAGCTGATGTTGAGCTCATAAGGTACCTTTTTCCCATCTTTTATATCATAGGATATCAGCCCACCGTGGGAAGTGGTGATTCGAAGCAGGTTTTCCAGCTCCCTTTTACTAAGAATCCCCTGGGCCCCTGGCAATCCTATCCCATCGTGAGATGCAAGAAAATCGAAAAAGAGGAGGTCCTGTCTGGTTCTCCTGGTAAGCTTACTTATATGGGATGCGTCTTTCCGCGTAAAAGCGTCCAGCACTAGTGGAGGGAGAGAAAATTGATAGACCATATGGGCTTCATCCCCTTCCCCAAAATAGGATATATTCTCTTTGAAAGGAAAATTTGCTTCGGTCAAAATCATGGCGTAAGGGGCGACATACTGGAGGATGTGTCTGAAAAGCCTGACAATCTGATGGGTCTTGGAGAGATTTACACAACTAGTATGTGCTTCTTTCCATATATATCCCACGGCATCCAGACGAACAATCTCAATTCCGTGGGAGAGGTAAAAGAGGAGCACATCTATAATTCTCAAGAGCACTTCAGGATTTTTGTAGTTGAGATCTATCTGGTCCAGGCTAAACGTAGTCCAAACATACTTTTCACCAGAGGCAGTCTCAAACCTTGTTAGCAGGGGGGTTTCTCTTGGCCGGAAGACTTCATGCATATCAACTTCACTGTCATACCAGATAAAATAATTCCTGTACCGCCTGTCACCCTGTAGAAATTTTTGGAACCATTTTGATTTGCTTGACACATGGTTCAACACAAGATCAACCATCAGACGATAATCCCTCGCTATTTTTTGGATATCTTTCCATGTGCCGAATTTTGGATCCACCTCTTTGTAATCCGTCACCGCGAAGCCGCCGTCCGAACTGCTTGGGAAAAATGGGAGTATGTGTACTCCTGTAATGATATCTTTTACATATGTTTTTAAAAAATGGTTAAGTGTGGCGAGGGGCCTTTGTCCTTCACTGTATATGCTGTCGGCATAAGTGATGAGAATGGAATCCCTTTCGTCCAACACAACCTTGCCGCCGTATTTCTTCCTCTTTTCTTTGATAATCGGGTTTCTGCCGTAAACATCCATCCTGTTTTTCAAATGTACCAGTAGCTTGTCGGCTGTTTTTTTCGAATAAATAATGCGCAGGATGTTCTTTATGCGTTTCAATGTTGCTATTGAACCCATGGATAAACGCTCCTTTCAGCGATGTTCCCTCCTTTTATTGAGACGATTGGGGACCTCCGTGAAATATTACCATCCTTTCTGCATTTTGTAATATTACAATTACAAGGCCTATTTTTCCACATCTCTTTGCTAAAAAACTGCCCATAGAATTATGGTATGTCCCTAATTGAGCGAAAAGGCTGAATTGATAGTTGCCGGTTGGCACAAATCAGAATTAATCAGGTTTTTACAATATCAGTATAGGTGATATACAATAAGGATTGCAGACCGCAGCGACTCAGATCGGAGAGGAAATTACGATCATAGACGAAATATTGGCAGTTTTTTGTCTCCTCGTAAGTATAAGCCTGAATTTTGACATCTTACACATTGCAAACTATACTCCTCAATTCTAAAGGAGTAGCAATATGCAAAACAAGGAGTTAATAGACGCAGGCCGTTTAAAAGGTATTGGATTCGATCTTTTCAACACGTTGATTACTGCCCATCCCGATGCGGTGAGCGAAGCGGTGATGAGGCTGATCAATTCCTTACAACAACAGGGTTTTTCATTCCAGGAGAATGAATTCAAAAAGGCCTATCGGGAAACCGCCATCGCCATAATTCAGGAGACACGCAAGGATGGGAAAGAGACCCACAATCGATTCTGGATAAGTGGTGCGCTCCAGATACTCGGCTACGATTTAGGGCCTGAAGATCCCCGGATAGCAACCGCCCTGGAGGCCTATTTTTCGGCATTTATGGATTACTGCCATCTCATCCCAGGGACAATAGAGATGTTAAAACGACTTACCAATGCCTATAGCCTTGGACTTCTTTCCAACTTCACACACTCCCCTGCTGCAAGGCAACTCATAGATGCGCTCTCGTTAAGGCCCTTCTTTGACATTATATTGATCTCCGGGGAACTCGGCTACCGGAAGCCCCATCCTTTTGTCTTTGAGCGACTAATCGAAGAATTTGGGATGGAGACAAATGAGATCCTATATGTTGGCGATGATCCCGAACCGGATGTTAATGGCGCATTGAGGGCCGGGATTCAGGCGGTTTGGTTTACCTATGCAAAAGACCACCATATTCCCACTGTGCCCGGCATCCTTGCCAGTAGCCCAGAGAAACCACAGTGCGAGGTATTGAGGGTTTCCACCTGGGAAGAGTTTCTGGCCTTACTGAAAAAATGAAGGGATAGGGCCGAGGCTATGAAGTTGTTATGGTCCTTTTTTCCTTGACTCACAGGGAAAATCTATCTATGCTTTATTTCAAAAAACGTTTACCTAGTATTATCACCTAACGGAGCGATTATGGGAATTCTAAACAAATTATTCGGAATGCAGCAGCCTAAGGAGATACCGAAAGTGGGCCGCAATGAACTATGCTGGTGTGGAAGCGGAAAGAAATATAAGAAATGTCATATGGAATCAGATATGACTAAACGCTCGCACATCCTGGCGTCCAAGTGTACGGCCCGGTCCTGAAGCCGGTAGAACAAGTGCCGGCGGCACTGAATCATACCCTTCCATATCCCACACATCATTTGTTAAATCAAACCCAACAATCGGCCTGCGTAGCGAATCATAAAAATTGAACCTGTTGGACTATTTCTTTTTCTTCAAGGACCCGAGTGATCTCCTGACGTGTCTTCACATCAACAATCGGCTCCACCTCTGAGACCCACAAGCCATCGTCGTTTTGGCGACTCTTGAATTTCAGGATATGTCCAGGCACCAAGGCATATCTGCACCCCCCCATTCCACAACACGAGGAGTCAACAATGCCATTCCCCACTACATAGAGGACCTCTTTCCCATCTATTTGGATTGTCCCTTCCTTTTCCAATTCATACCATCCTGAGATAGATTCGACCCTGCTATTGAGCTCGTGCGCATATTCCTTGCTCATCTCCATTGCCTCCATTTTTCATCCAATCCTGCAGCGCCTTGCATCATGACCTAATTCCAAACCTGATATGTGCCTTCTCTCTCTGCCCCTGTCATTGTCGTAGCACAATCATCTCCGGTCTAAACGCCAGATTAGATAACTAACATAAGGAAAACAGGCTTGTGTGTCAATGTAAAACCTCAAACATGAACTATGGTTAACGGCTCTACCCTAATTGATAGCGACCTTTTTTCAGGAAACCGAATCAAACAGGTTTTTACTATAGCTATAAACAGGATATGTGATATACAATGTGTTTATATGACGTGCTGACCTCTGGATCCTGGCCCCTGACGCCCTCTAATTGAGCATTGGCTCTATTAAGTACCTTATGAAGATCTTCGTGTTCAAAATGCGCTGAAGAGCAAAGAGTGTGATCTTGATACAAATAGGATTGAAGGTTTGCGAAATTTTTGGTATTGAACCGGATGAGATATTTTCAGAGAGCCGTCAATAAATAAGAGATTTCCCCCAGCCTGAAGCACTCATGAAAACCAAGGGGAACGACTATGGAGACGATCTATTTTGAGGTCAATATCGCCAAAATAATTGCTACAAAATTATTGGCCAAATTTTTTCCAAAGATTTATTACACATCCGTTTCGCCGGTTCGTTTTAATAAGATTCCGGATCAGCCGCTTCCGGGGCCACATTGGGTGCGGGTCAAGACTATTATGAGCGGGATTTGCGGTGCCGACTTGTCTATGTTTTTTGTTCAGGCAAGCCCATCTATTTCTTTGGCCGCTCTGCCCGGTATGCCGAAGGTATTCATGGGTCATGAATTGGTCGGGCATGTCATTGAAACAGGAGGAGGGGTCAAGATGCTCACCGTTGGAGACCGGGTTGTTCTTCAACGGTACCTACCTTGTTGTTCCATGAAAGAAATCGAGCCCCCTTGTGGACCTTGTAGTCAGGGGCAGTATACCCTTTGTGAAAATTTTTCGGAAGGTAAGCTGCCGGAAAATTTAGGGGCTGGATTCAGCGATCACTTTATCGCCCATCAGAGCCAGTTGTTGAAAGTGCCCGATCAACTGCCCGATGAAAGAGCTGTGCTTATCGAGCCTGCTTCCGTATCCCTGCACGCAGTTCTCAAGCGTCCTCCGGAAAAAGGGGAAAGGGTTCTCGTGATCGGCGCCGGCGTAATCGGTCTTAATGTTATCCAATTTTCAAAGACAATCGAACCGAACTGTCGTCTTTTCCTGCTTGAAAAAATTAATTTTAAAAAGGACTTGGGACTTCGTCTTGGCGCAGATGAGGTACTAAGTGGTGATCCTTATGATGCCGTAGCCAAAGCAACCAGCGCACACCTTTACAGGGGGCCTTTGAAGAACAACAATCTGTTGGGAGGCTTTGATCTCATTTATGATTGTGTGGGGCATTCGAAAACGATCCATGATGCCCTCAGGTGGCTAAAGGCACGTGGGGACTACATCATGATCGGCAATCAACTTTCACCGGTTTCCTTTGATCAGACACCGGTTTGGCAACAGGAGGTTCGAATTGTCGGTGTGAACGCACACGGCAGCGAAACCTATCAGGGGAAACAAATCAGCAGTTTTGACCTGGCAATGGAAATGATTTTAGACGAAAAAATCAGTTTAGATGGATTTGTCACCCATCGATTTCCGCTGAGTGAATACCGTAAGGCGTTTAAACTTTTCAGGGACAAAAAAGAGAACGTCATAAAAGTGGTTTTTGAGATGGAATAAGGTTTAGTCTCATTTATTGTAGGAGAAGTGAATATGTCGATTTCAGACCAGGAAATGAAAGAATTGAAAAAAAGGGCCAGGCAATTGCGGGAAGATATTCTCGATATCACCTTTTGGGCCGGAGGCTCTCACATCGGCGGCGCTTTGAGCATGGTAGAAATGCTTGTCATTCTTTATGATAAATATCTTAACATCGACCCGAACAACCCCGAGTGGGAAGCCAGAGATAGGATGGTGTTGAGTAAAGGCCACGCGGGTGTTGGATATGCTCCCCTCCTGGCGCGCAAGGGGTATTTTCATTTTGATATTTTAAAAGATTTTAATAAGTTCAAGTCTCCCTTCGGAATGCATTTAGACTCCCGTAAAGTGAAAGGTGTTGATGTGTCCACAGGTTCATTAGGTCACGGTCTTCCGATGGCAGTGGGTTTAGCGCTTGGGGCGAGGCTGCAGAAACAAGAGTGGTATACATACTGCATTGTCGGCGACGGTGAATGCAATGAAGGAAGTATTTGGGAGGCAGCGATGGCTGCGAGTCATTTTAAGTTGACCAATTTAATGACATTTGTTGACCGGAATAAATATAGTGTTGACGGCTCAACTGAAGAAGTGATGGGTATCGAGCCCTTTGCGAATAAATGGAAGGCCTTCGGCTTTATTGTCAAGGAAATTGACGGCCACAGTTTTCAGGAACTTTCAGAGGCTATTGAGGCTGCGAAGATAGAGGAAAAAGGACCAGTTGTAATTATTGCCAACACGTTAAAAGGCAAGGGCGTTGACTTTATGGAGGACGATGTAAAGTGGCATTATGGGGGATTAGACTCGGATTCTCTGGTAAAAGCAAAAGCGTCTATCGCGAACATGTACGAAAATGACTAAAAGGGGAGAAAAATGGCCGAAGGTTTAACTTGGAACGTATATGACGCAAACACAATGACCCAGGCGGATATTTATGGGGAGGTCCTGTGTATGCTTGGTGAAACCAACCCTAAAATTGTAGGTCTTTCCGCCGATCTGGCCAAATCAACCAAAATTGGGAGGTTTGCCGAGAAATATCCGGAGCGCTTCTTTAACGCTGGGATTGCCGAACAAAACTTATTCGGGATGGCTGCCGGATTGGCAAAATCCGGTCTGATTCCTTTTGTTTCTACCATGGCGGTCTTTACGACCATGCGTGCGGCCGAGCAGGTAAGGACAGACATCTGCTATCAAAATTTGGACGTGAAAATAATCGCCACGCATGCGGGTATATCATTCGGCCAGGCCGGCACCACCCATCATTGCACTGAAGATCTGGCAATAATGCGGTCATTCGCGAATATGACGGTAATCGCTCCGGCTGACGGGATTGAGACAGCAAATGCCGTAAGAGAATGTGTCAATTACCCCGGTCCCGTTTATATTCGAATTGGAAGAGGGTTTGAGCCCAGCTGCAATGATAATGAAAATTACGATTTTCAGATCGGAAAGGCAGTGGAAATGCATCCCGGCACTGATATTACCCTGATTTGCTGTGGTGTCACCGTTGCGCAAGCGCTCGAAGCTGCAAAACATCTTAAAGAGAATGATGGGCTCAGCGTGCGTGTAATTAATATGCATACCATAAAGCCTCTTGATGAGGATGCCATCCTTTCAGCCATTCAAGACACGCGCAGAATTATTACTTTCGAAGAACATAATATCTTTGGGGGGCTCGGGAGCGCGGTTGCTGAGGTGATTGCCGCAAGCGGTAAAGCCTGTGCCTTTGAAAAAATAGGCATTCCTGATTGCTATTGTCTCGTTGGCTATCCTGAAGATCTTTATAACCACTATAAAATTGACATGGATGGCATGGTCCAAAAAGTCAGAGAGGTCATGGGCAAAGATTTCGAAGATGATGATGACTGGGAAGACGAGGTTTAATATGGCAACAGAAAAAGATTTATTGGTGGCCCGCATTTTTTTAAGAGCACTCTTTCCGGTGATGAAAGTCGCTTTAAATGATAATCCGAAAATAAAAAAAAAGTTTAAAGGGGTCACGGCCCAAATTCAGTTTGTTGCCAAAGACAGTCACGGTGATGTAGGCGCTTATCTTGATTTTAAGGACGGCGAGCTTGAAATCATCCAAGGCGTTTGCGAAAAGCCGGATATCTCTTTTAAGTTTTCCAGTGTCCCTAAAATGAATGCTATGCTGGCAGGCAAACCCGTTATCCCGAGAATAAAAGGTCTGTATAAATTAATTCTTTTCACGAAAGTGCTAGCACTTTTTTTGAGTCTAAAAATCCTTGAGCCGGATGCAAGGCCTAAAGATCCTTTAAAAAGAAGGCTTAAGGTAAAGATGACCATTTATATGATTACTACAGCCCTGAGTCAGTACAATAAAGGTG
>Ga0307425_1000093_pt1 | contig 49779 bp, 48 predicted proteins | sample SalMarWE160330MG_FD_202152 | JGI IMG/M metagenome (GOLD analysis project Ga0307425, IMG submission 202152) | Salt marsh sediment microbial communities from the Plum Island Ecosystem LTER, Massachusetts, United States - WE1603-30 | ecosystem: Environmental > Aquatic > Marine > Intertidal zone >... | reverse complement strand
AGAATCATTCTACAGGATCTTCTAAGTGAAATTGACTATTACCTTGATAATAACAAGGACTCCGACCGTTACCCGTACATGCTTCTTCTGAAGGGCCGTCTGCTGTACAGCTATCTTGACAGGGAGGCCGGGAACAGTATTTTCAGCGATATACAGGATCGGTACGGGTTTGATAAAGAATTATTGACGGAAATGGAAAAAATACGCAATGAATAATGCGGCACAAGACAAAATACTCTGCTTTACGCTGAACGGGTACATCCTTGGTGTCGAACCGGATCAAATAGAGAAAATCCTGTTCAGTAAACAACCGTCAAAATCATCGTTTATGCTTGAAACCGGTGTGGAGGTAAAGAGCCTTCTCGACTGCATCCCTCTTCCGGGAGAGCAAGAGCCGCGTGCAGAACATATATTGTTTATTAAAGATCAGAAAAATTTTTACGGATTTACCGTAGACAGGGTGCAGGGATACATAAAATTAAAGGGTCATGCAAAGATTCCCGGCGGTGGGGAACGGATGCCGGTAAAATATTTTTTGAGGGCCGAGGAAAAGCTGATTCCCGTTCTTGATCTGCAGTATATCACAAACAGTGACCAGCCGGTTTCACAGGATGTGGTTGACGAGATAGTCAACTATGCGCAGCTCCAGGAAGGGCTCGAGGAAGGTGAGCGGGATGAATTCTTCTCAGAGGTGAGTGAAGATGAGATATACCACCGGATCGAGCAAGAGATCAACAAGGAGAAGACTACAGCCTACGCAGACGAGGTTATTAAAAGCGAAAAGAAAGGGTTGCTTCTCCCGCTCATAGTGAATGTGGCGATTGTTGTTATTTTCACGTCGGGGCTTGGATTTTACATCATGATGAACAGGGAGCGATCCAGGGAACAGGTCGTCGGGGAAAGTGTATCAGGTGTTGAAGAGCAGGTCATCAAGGAGATACGACGGCGGTCGGAAGCGGAGGTGGCTGACCAGAAAAAGAAGCTCGGTGAAGTTAAACAGAGGCTTTCGACCCTTCAAAAGGAGCGAGATTTTTTTCTGGAGAATCAGGATAAAATTCTTTCGGAGAAGGAACAGGCACTTAACGAGGAGTTTCAGAGAAAGCTCGAGGAGGCGCGGCAGAGAATTGTGGCAAGTGGCGTCTCAAATGTCGATGAAGAGCTGGAGAAGGAGAGGATGCGGCTGAACAGGGAGCTGCTCCAGTCGAAAGATCAGGCCAGAGACGAGATGGAGAAAGCGAAACAGGAATATGAGAAAGCGCTCCAGCAAAAACAAAGTGAGCTGAACAGGGAGATAAGCCTCTACAGTGATAGAATCGAGGGGATCGAACAGGAATTAAGAGAAAAGCAGGCGGAGTTAAAGGCAACCGAGGAAAAATTCCAGAGTACACTAACCTCACAGCAGGAATACATCACCTTCAGAAAACAGCTGAATGCCGTGTATAGTAAAGCGCTCGGATACCTTTCAAATAAAGAATATTCCAATGGAATCAATGAGCTTAATACTATACTGCCCATCATAGAAAGGGCGAGACAGCAGGGGGTCGGTGAAAAGAGGGAATTAGACGTAGAGGAAAAGCTTGTGCGTAATGTGCTCTCGCTGGCGGAAAATGAGCAGAAACGGGTGGATTTGGATGAAGTCGCTGCTGAAACTTTTCAATCTGCCTTAAAGCTGCAAAAGCTCGGTAAATTGAAGGAGGCTCTGTCGCGTTACTATACCGTGTATACCATTGCCGGTGCCACTGACTACAAGAACAGAGCATACGCCAGGGCTGAATCGATTCTCGAACAATTAATTGCACAGCGCACGACGAGTGAGAAGAAGAGTATTGATGAGAATGCAGATGCGCTTTTTCAAACTGCCATGAATTTCAAGCGAGGAGGGCAGTATGAATCGGCCAGAAAAACCCTTGAAACGATTATAACCGAGTATCCGGAATCTTCAAAAACAAGGGACTCTCTGAAGGAGATAGGCACCATAAATTCCCTGGAGCAGCAACAGGAGGCGAAGAAAAAGCGGCAGCAGATGAATGAAGCTGCCAATGAAATAATAAAAAGCGCACGACACTCCTATGAGAACGGATATTATTCAGAAGCCCTGGAGAAGTATGAAGAGATTATCAGAGAATACCAGGAGTCTGATTATACTGATGTTGCACTTTCAGAGATTATCCGCATCAACAAGGAGATCCGTTCCGGCACTGAAAAGTCTGCAGTCGTATTTACCGGAGAACAGGCAAAAACCGGCGTGGTTATTCAGCTCTCTTCTTCGAGCACTTTACTCTTCAATCTGGGCACGAAGGACGGCGTGAAGAGGGGAGACGTGCTCGGTGTGTACAGGAAAGAAGGTGAGAAGCTGACGTTTATTGGAAATGTTATGGTTTCGGAGGCATACCCCACCATTTCTAAGGGGAAGGTTATGTACTTCGAAAAGAAAATCAAGATCGGCGATATCGTTTCGATCTCCTGAGCGTCGTGCAACGAGTGTATCCTCCAATAACGCTCCTCTCCAATACACCCCAATAACCCCTCGATGAAGTTAGATGATAGGCAACACCTTTTGACTGTGCAGGTTACGGGATAAAGGGTACGGGAAATCTTACTTTGATGAATTGTATAATACCGCTGTCTGTTCTGTTGTCGAGAGCAATACCGTAATCGAATTGTAACTTTAATGAGGCGGTATCGGTTATCAGGTACTTGAGCTGGGCTCCAACGGTTATAAGAGGCGAAATGTTTGTGGAATTTTCACTTATATGGGGGATATGTGTAAAGGAAAATCCTGTTCCGACAAACGGAAGGAACAGTAATTTTTTTGTGATGTTCAGTCTGTAGGCAAAATCAATGAGCAGTGGAACAGTTATGAGAAGCTCTCTGTCTCCTGAATCTGAGTCCATTGTAATTTCATTCAGTGCCACACCCAACTCGAATATGTTATAGATTCGCTGTGTTTTGAAATAATTTGCGAAGAGCGGGCTTTTCATACCCAGGTACCCTCCGAAATAAATACCGGGACTGATCACGGGGTTATTTTCACCACTTCCGGCAAAGTAACCGATTGATCCCATTGAGATGTCGAAATCCGGATCGTAAAATATAAGGCTGCATTTTGCCGTCGCAGGCGATATAGCCGGGAGACCTGCAGCAAAAAACAGCAGTATGCCTACGATTAAAATTCTATTTTGTTTTTGCCGTAAATACGCCATCCCAATCCTCGGCAGGAGGATTCACCATCAGCTCTTTGCAACGATCCATGTAGAGCGAGCTTGGGGAATCTCCCTGCAGTAGTTTATCACAAGATGAAAAGAGGTTTAACGCCTCCTCGAATTTTCTGTCCCTGTAGTGTTGAATGCCGTCATTAAACTGATCATAGGCCTTTTTCTGGTTTTCACTCAGTACTTTATACGGTTGAAATATCTTTACCGGCCGTATTTTTCCTTTCACCCTGACAGCGTCGATCTCACGGATAGGGATAGAATCCTTGACATAGGTGTATGTGTTTTCACTGATGATAATCGGTACGCCGTACATCTTTGTCAATCCTTCGAGACGCGATGCCAGGTTGACCGCATCTCCGATGCAGGTATAGTCGAGCTTCTGGTTCGAGCCTATGTTTCCGACTACCACCTCTCCGGTATTCACCCCGACTCCGATTCTGAACGTGGGCCTTCCCATACGAACCTGTTTTTTATTGAAATCTTCCAGCGCTCCGATCATCTCGACTGCGGTATAAACGGCCTGCAGGGGATCATCTTTGTATTCTACGGGGGCGCCGTAAATAGCCATAATCGCATCGCCGATAAACTTGTCTATAGTGCCTTTGTGCGCGATTATTATACTAACCATGATGTTAAAGTAGGTGTTCAGGGATTTGACGAGCTCCTCGGCAGAGAGACTTTCGGAAATGGAGGTAAAACTTCGTATGTCCGAGAAGAGGATAGTCGCAAACTGTTTTTTTCCTACAAGCAGCGATTCACCCTTCGTCTTCAGCACTTCATCGATTATTTCGCCCGGTACGTATTTCTGAAAAATATGCCGGATCCGCTCCTCGCTGTTTTTTGCAAGCACGCTCCGGTATGCATATTTTTTTACCTGATTGTAGGCGAGCTCGAGATCGCCGACCATCCTGTTGAACCATGTTGCGAGGTAGCCGATTTCATCGTCGTATTCTATCCGGACGCGTTTGGAAAGGTCGCTGCTTGTAATGATGCTTTTCATTGTCTGGACGACATTTCCTATTGGGTCGGTTAATTTCTTGATAAACAGGAGGATGAGGCCTGCGGCAACAATAAGAGTAAGACCGAGGGTATAGGCGACCTGCTTTCGTATATTGTGTGCGTCTTTGAAGAATACGGTATCCTTCTCACTGAGCAGAATATACCAGTCCCAGGGTTTGAAATAGATATAATAACCGACGCGGTTTATCCTGTTGAGAGTGAACGTAATAAGGCCTTTCTCATTTCCGGTAATCTCTTTGAAGAATTCCAGTCCCGATATATCCTGAATGGATGCATCCTGTCGGATGGATACATCCTGTCGGATGGATGCATCCTGAATGACATCACGGGGAAAAATGAGGTTTCCTGCTGAATCGAATACAATAAAATAGCCTGTTTCAGAAAGTCTTATCGCATCGGCGTATTCCTGCGCGGAACTCTTTGCAATCTTGCGGTAGTCACCAAGATTTGTCAGTCCCGTACCGGTGAGAATATCTTCCTGCCTGCGGCAGTACTTGTACATTTCAAGTGTCTTGTAGCTCAAAAATTCCTTTGCAACCTTTGTAATACCATTTTTAGCGGAAATAAAGGAAGAAAACCCGACAAGCACCATGGGAAATACCAGAAGGGGAAGCACGACGATCAATACCTTTGAGCGTATCTTCATCTACCTGCCTGTTTATTACCTGAAAGAATGCAGCCTGCTTTGGGCTGATATACGGTATTTATTATCGGCATATTGCACAAATCCACAAAAAAGTTTGGTCCTGTTACTGTTGCTCTTCATCAATATCCTGAAAGAGCTCCAATACATCTTCATCGTTTTTGCCTTTTGTCAGGATCTGAACCTTCCGCTCAATCTGTGATAATTTCTTCGCACATATCCTGGATAATTTCGTTCCTTCTTCAAACAGCATAAGCGCCTTCTCTATCTCGACATCGCCTCTTTCCAGTTCTTTTACGATTTCCTCCAGGCGTTTCAGTGCATCTTCGAAACTTATAGATTGGTCCATAGCTGCTCCATAATTTTTATCAATTTTTTTAATACTGTTCGAACCCTGTACGTCTTACTAACAACGCTTGGGGACGGATCAATGGTTTTATCCATTGGAATTCTGGTCCATCCGTCCTGCGGCTGGCTGAATAAGGCTCATCAGACTTCAATAGACGAACATCGGTGCATCCCATTTTTTGTACCAGAATTTCATACAAAAATGATTGTACATAATTTTACAATTGCTTGTCATTACGTGCCGCAGGTATACACTTTATCGGTAAAAACCATTAGGCAAGTGCACCATCAGGCATTTATCGGTTAATACTTTTTAAGATTGAAAGTTCACTTACCTATAGTTTGTGGTTGTATTTCTCCGTTTTTAATACCCTGCTGAGTATTACGCCGTCCTTCAACATGGACTTGATCTCTTCATCCCTCTGCACCTCTGAAAAGGAGAACACCGGCCTGTTGTCTATTGATCTCGAAATTATTGCATACCCCCGTGAGAGAGTGTTGAGCGGGCTCAGCACGTTGAGCTCGCCCGCCAGTTTTTCGAATGAGGAGCGTTTTTTACCTAAAATGTCGGTTACGTGAATACTTAGCATCTTCTCCAGATCATCGAGAACAAGCTGTTTTTCCCGCAGTATATTTTCTGTCCTGGTTCTCAGAGCATCGGTGGTATACCGTGAGAGCATCTCCCCTTTGAGCTGGACCATGTTCTGAACCGCCTGCACAAGCCTGCCTGTACGGTCCTTGAGCTGCCGAATAAGCTCGGATTTATTACGCACCACCAGCTCCGCAGCTGCGGATGGTGTTGGGGCACGAAGATCGGCAACGAAATCGCTTATGGTAAAATCTATCTCGTGGCCAACTGCGCTGATTACGGGAATACGTGATTTATATATTGCGCGTGCGACAACCTCTTCGTTGAAGGGCCAGAGATCCTCGGTTGAGCCACCTCCCCTGCCGACGATAAGAACCTCGGCTTCGTTTCTTTCATTTGCTTTTTCAATAGCCTCTGCAATGCTCTGAGCCGCCTCACTGCCCTGCACGAGAGTGGGGTATACGATGATGTGCACGCCGCTGTATCGTCTGCCGATTACATTGAGAATGTCGCGTATTGCAGCTCCCGTCGGTGAGGTTACGATACCCACGGTATCCGGAAACGGAGGAATCTGTTTCTTATGCGCCTCATCGAAAAAGCCTTCTTCAGCAAGCTTTTTTTTAAGCTGCTCGAACGCAAGCTGAAGGGCGCCAAGACCTTCGGGCTCCATAAAATCGATTATAACCTGATACTCTCCGCGCTTTTCGAAGACGCTTACATTCCCATGGACAATAACGGTCAGGCCGTCCTCGAGCTCGAATTTAATACTCGACTGATGACCTCTGAACAGAACTGCACGCACGACTGATTTATCGTCTTTCAGTGTCAGGTATATATGTCCCGACGCAGCTTTTCTGCAGTTTGACACCTCGCCTTTTACCCAGATATCGCCGAGATTTTCCTCCAGAATGAGCTTGATGCTCTTTGTCAGTTCATCCACCGTATAGATATGCCGGGGTACATCCTGACGGGATATATCCATCTTTTCGATGTTCATAGAATTAGAGTAAGGGTGTTCGAAGACCTTGTCAATCATTAAGAATTGACGCAGGATTCTTTTTGCTGTAGTATACCTCTTATGAAGAAGGCAATTGTGATCAACTCCCTCCTCGCCGGTGAAACATGGGCCCGGAGGTTCGGCGCAACAGACGGGATTTCGGTACTGCTCGAAAAAGTGTTTTCCCTGGTTAAAGATGATGTTTTCATCGTTACCGACCAGGCCGCAGAGAGATTGATCGGGGCCAGGGCTGATGGGATCAAACGGATCACCGCTGGAAACCGAAAAACCAGGCATGTGTTCAACCAGCTGTATAAAGCACTACAGGACTACGAGTATATTATATACCTCTTTTTCGACGCACCGCTTTTAGACATTGAAATTGTGAAAAAGATGGAAATGGTCCACCGTGAGGAGATAGCTGAGTATACGTATGGCGAGGGATTTCCAATCGGATTTACCCCCGAGATACTGCAGGTTGAGATGCTGCCTAAACTCGCGACGCTTCTCGAAGATGACGACACTCCGATCAAGAGGGATTCGTTTTTTACAGCTATTTCAAAGGAAATCAACTCCTTTGACATCGAAACCTATTTTTCTCATCAGAATATGAGATTGAAACGGCTCGAGCTCACAACCTCGGAGAAACGAAACAGGCTGTTGGTGCAGAGAATCATCGATCGGGCGGGGGCATGGTGCAGTTTTGACAAGTTCTGTATTATACTCGAGGATTTTCCTGCTGTCGTGAGGACTCTTCCATCCTATGCAGAGATAGAAATTACACCTGAGGTGAACGGCAGATGCTTATATTCGCCGCTGTCGTTGCGAAAAAAAAAGCAGCGCGAGATGGATGCTGAAGAATATGCTGCTGTTCTTGACAAAATCCTTGATTTTGCCGGAGGGCTCCATGTTTCGATTTCCTATCTTGGGGAACCGTTTCTGCATTCCGATGTCAGTGAAATAATAAAACGATCGCTCGATAAAAAGGATGTTCATCTTATCATTGAAACCGATGGTATACAGTGCACGCCGCAGGTTTCCGATTTTATCGCAGGGTTCGCTACGAACAATCTATCGATTATTTTTCAGGTGGATGCGGTAATGGAAGATACGTACAATACTGTGAGAGACGGGAGCCTCGGCAGAGTTGAGCGAAACATACGGTATCTTCTTTCAAAAAAGCGGAAGAATGTCTATGTTCAGTTTGTGCGGATGGACAGCAATGAGGACGAGATGCTGAAATTTTTTGATGTCTGGGAGGCCGAAGGAGCGAAGGTAATAATCCAGAAGTACAATTCCTATCTCGGCGTTCTGCCTGCTTTATCATCCTCAGACCTGACGCCGCTCGAAAGAATGCCGTGCTGGCATCTGCAGAGGGACATTGTCGTTTTCAGCAATGGTGATATCCCCCGATGCAAGCAGGACATAAACGGAAAGATACTTCTTGGCAACATATTCAAAGATGATCCTACCGATATTTGGAAAAGAGGGGAGCCGCATTTTATCGATCACTGCCGCAAAAAATACGATACCTGGTGTGATGTTTGTGATGAGTACTATACCTTCAATTTTTGAGGCAGGCCGGGTAACCAAATGGGCAACACCTATATAATCCTGCAGGTGAGACTCTCCTCCACCAGGCTGCATCGAAAATTACTACTTCCCCTGAACGGCAAAAGCATTTTTGAACATATTTTACAGAGGCTTTCAGGTGCAAAACTGCCTGACGGGATTATTGTTGCCACCACTGAAGATACAGTTCCCTTTATTAAACCGACCGCAGTGGAATACGGTGCCCGTATTGTTGTCGGCAGTGAAGAGGATGTGCTCGCGCGTTACGTAAGTGCCGTCGAAACATATAATGTTGATACAGTGATACGTGCTACAGGGGACAATCCCCTCGTTTGCATAGAGTATATCGATAAGACTGTGCTTCTCCACCGTAAGCGGGCTGCTGATCTGACAACCTTTCCCGGGCTTCCCTATGGAACCGGGATCGAGTTGATTAAAAGCGCTGCACTGCTGTATGCACATGCGCGGGCTGCGGATCCGCAGGAAAGGGAGCATATCACAAGGTATATGTACAACCATGAAACGGAGTTCAGAATTATCCGGGGAAGGCCCGATGCCCTGCTCCACAGGCCGGAAATTCAGCTGACTGTCGATACACATGCAGATTATGAGAAAATGAAACGGATTTATAGAGCACTTTATACGGGCCGGCCGATTTTGGTGCGGGATGTTATTGCCTATCTCGATTTGTGTGACGAGTAATTACGGGATTTTATACTGTCGACCGAAGGCCGGATGGACCCGGTCGGCTGCGCTTCGACAACAGAATACGGGGAAAGGGGTGGATATAAAACCGAGGGTACTCTTCTGCACAGCCTGTGGTGAAACTAGCCGTGGTGAAACCAACAGTGCATCATACGGGATTGGGCATTTAATGCGTGTCGTTTCCTTGATTCGTGCGGGTCGTTCGCTTTTTTCTGCAGGCCTCTGCATCACACGTGGAGACGCAGGGTGTCTATCCGGGCTAATAAACATCCCTTCCGGTACAGAGATTTTTAAACGTGTTCAGGATGCGGGCCGTGTTGATCTTATCGTTTCAGATATGCGCGATACCGGCCGGTATGAAATTGCTGCTTTGAACAGAATTGCACCGGTACTCTCGATTGATGATTGCGGTCCAGGGAGTGAGCTTTCATTTATTTCGATGTATACTCTTCCAGCTCTAAATTCCGTTCATGGGAACCTGCAGGGAACCGATTACCTGATCCTCAATGAGAAAATCCGCACACTGAAAACCGCTGATGCAGTAAAGTCGATCGGCACACTCGTCTGCTTTGGAGGTGAGGATCCCTTCAATCTTACCGGCTATGTTACATCAGCTCTCAACAGCGCCGGGATAACGCCGGTAGTTGTTACTGGGCCGCTTTACCGGCATAAGACGGTAGAAGGTGAATGCCGGGTTATTCATAACCCCCCCAATCTATTCGAATTGATTTCCCAATCAGAGGTATTGATCACTTCGTTCGGCATGACCATGTACGAAGCTTTCTATCTCCGCACTCCCGTTGTTCTTTTTAATCACTCAAGGTATCACTTCACCCTCGCTGAAACAGTCCCGGCTGCAAACCTGGGGTACTTCGGCGGGATTGAAAAACAGGATTTCTGGCCGCGGCTAAAAGAAGTGGTTGATGATGAAGATACACTCAGGAAAAATACCGAGAAATGTGCAGTACTCGTCGACGGAAGGGGTGCTTCGCGTGTTGCCGCAATCATTATGAGGGCCGCTTCATCAGGACGAACCGACTGCCTCTTCAAACATCGCCGTCCTGCTGTGCTTAAACGAACTGAATCATGCACCCTGTTCAGGTGCCTGCGGTGCAGGGACCTTTTTCTGTTTTCCTTTGGCGAAGATAAAGACGCGAAGTATACAGAAAGCAGCTACTTTCTTTCGGAGTACAAGCGGCAGTACGGCAAAACGTACATAGAGGATCGGGAGAATATTTCCGCTGCGGGCAGGAGGCGGCTTGACATCGTCGAGCGTTATACGCGAGAGAAGGGGAGGCTTCTTGATATCGGCTGCGCAATGGGGTTTTTTCTAGAGGTTGCTCGTGAGAGAGGCTGGGATGTGGAGGGGGTTGAAATATCCCCCTATGCGGGACAGTGGGCAGTAAAAAACCTCTCTCTGGATGTAAAAACAGGTAATTTTCTCGATTTGGAGTATGAGAACGACTCTGTCGACGTTGTTTCGCTTTTTTTCGTTGCAGAACATTTTTATAATGTCGAAAAAGTAATTGAAAGGGTACGTTTGCTGCTGAGAGACGGCGGGCTTGTTGCTATCGGTCTGCCGAACAGGGGTGGTATCAGCTATCGTTTAAACAGGCGTGAGTATCTGTCTTCACATCCCACAGATCATTACTTTGACACGAGACCGGGAACCCTGGTAAAACTGTTAAAACAATACGGGTTCAGGAAAAAAAATATCTGTATCACAGGCATTCACCCTGAAAGGTTTTTAAAAAGAGTGGGCATCGGGATTAACACAGACAGAGGCGCACTCGCTTCGGGAATTTATTTTCTTCTGGTAAAACTGTATTCCGTATTTGCACAAATTCTGCGTTTAGGTGACACATTTGAGTATTACGGGATTAAAAAGGCTTAGCATCTTTGTGCATCTGGCCGTCATCTTTGCAGCCTGCTCCGCTGCGGCACCGCGATACCAGGCAGGCAGGCAGGATGTCCCGCTTACCGCAGTTGTTGAAACGCTCAACCTCGATTATCTGTATTCTCCCATAATAGGTACATTCTGGATTGACGTGGGAGCTGACAGTATCATTTTTATCAGTAACTCGAACAGGGTGTATATCGGCAACAGGATTGTGCATTTGAAAAATCCCCTGCAGAATTACGATGATCGACCGACTGTTGAAGCGGATGGTGTTGACCTCATTTTACAGGAGGTATTCGGACAGGCAGTGCCGTGGAAATACAACGGATCGGTATTTACACTTGATTCCGGTTCTAAAAAAAGGCCTGAAGAACCTCCGGAACAGAATAGAATGAATACTGCTGCACCGAAAAGGAACGTGCGATCCCGAACAGATCATGAAATCAAAACAATTATCATCGATGCAGGTCATGGCGGTAAAGATCCTGGTGGTATCGGATACAGAGGATTAAAAGAGAAGGACATTGTTCTCGGTGTAGCCGAGGAGCTGAAAAAGGAGCTTAAGAGGCGTCTCAGAGGCGAAACTATCATTATGACGCGCGAGGACGACCGCTTTATTCCTCTCGAGGAGAGAGGGCGCATGGCAAATGAGGTTGAACCATTCCGTAATCCTATATTCGTAAGTGTTCATGCAAATGTCAGCTTTACACCGGGCACCTCAGGTTTTGAGAGCTACTTTCTCTCGATTGACCCGTTTGGTGAAAAGGCGAGGGATGTTGCACAGAAGGAGAATTCTGTACTCAATTTTGAAATTAAGGATTATAATGAGTATATACAGGAGATACTCAACAGGATCGTCGATATAGAATACAGACGCGAGAGTATGCGGCTCGCGGGTGATATTCAAAAACGTCTGCGGGGGACCATCGGCGGGCAGAGTGCGGACAGGGGGGTAAAAAGCGCGTTTTTTTATGTATTGAAAGCTTCCAAGATGCCGGCCGTTCTCGTTGAAGTAGGGTTTGTAACAAATAAGAATGAGGCGATTAATTTACAGACGTCGGAGTATCAAAAAAAGATTGCAAAGGGAATTGCACTTGGTATTGAAGATTTTACAAATGATTTTCACGAGTCAAAAGGATTTACGGAGTAGTATCCAATGCCATACCCAGATCAAAACCGTAAATACCTTTGCTTTAAGACCTCAAGGAGCGTGTGAAGGTTTTATCCCTATACTGGAGATGAATAAATAGGTCGAGGAATTTAACTTTTATGAAGAAATGCAATGGTTCTCGTTGTTTTCTCGTTCTGCTCACCATTTTTTTTCTAATGAGTATTTTTTATCAGATTATGAGTACGAAAGCGACAAGAAGGGCCAGGATCTACGTAAAAGACAGGCAGACTGGTGAGCTTGTTTCTGAAAAGGTAATAATACCGAATACTATGGATCAAACCGAGACTCTTTTCTGGGTTATGAAGGAGCTGGTTTCCGGGCCTGCGGGCGGTGAGTATGAAAGAATATTCAATCCAAGTATTGAAATACAGAAAGTGATTATTCGAGAAAGAATAGCGTATGTCTCGTTTGGATGGAATCTGGTTGAGTCTCTCCATGCCGAACCGAAGCTTGTAATTCAATCGATAGTGAACTCGGCGCTTGCAAATATCAGAGGCCTGAAAGGTGTCAAAATTCTGATAGAGGGGGTCGAGCCGGTCAGTACATTCTGCAGCATATCCCTACTCAATACATTCAGACAACCGCTGTAAACATACCTAATTATGGTTTTATCCATTAGAATTCTGGTCTAGCAAAGCGATATCTTTTCCTTTTGTACCAAGGGCACAGGTACCAGAATTTTTATGCTCAACTGACGTTACAATTACCTGTTATTATATGCCGCAGGTATACATGCCGTACAGGTATACATTCTATAGGTAAAAACCATTAGGCAAGTGTTCTTCCGATCGTCAGAATGGGTTCACCTGTGCAGTTGCAACGGAAAAATACTTATCAACGAGCCCGATCGGTTTGGCCTTTTACGATTGTAAGTTTACTTGCCTATTTATTTTAACAGTTCCTTTTTTGTCCGGCACTGATGTAAAAGTGGCTAAAGTTATCCTGAAAAAATACCGATAGATGTAGAGAGGTTCTTTTCAGATAGACGAGATGCACAATGGGGTTTCAAACTTTTTCGAAGCTTGAAAATGTTTTGACAAGCCTCGTTTTATGCATATAATTTAAATAGAAGACTGAAGTCAAAGTGGAAGGAGACTGAAAATGAAAAGAATATTTTTCGTTCTTATCTGCTTTATTGTAATATTCTGGGGAGTGGGCTTTTACACTTTTGCCCAGGACACCGGGGGAGGTCCTCAGGTGCTTCTCGATTTTTCCAACGTCAAGGGGACTGAAGTTGATTTCTCGAAATATCCGGGGGCAATGGCAGAGGGCGTTGAGTCGATAAAGGTTGATCTGTCTCTCGATAATTGGGCTGTTAACCTTGCACCCTCATCCGCAGGAGCATTAAACAGGATACTGTCGTTTACGAAACCCGTGGAAAGTAAGAAGATGCAGGGGGAGGTGCTCGGTGTTCGAGTTCATTTTCCGACAGCCCCGTTTAACTCCTGGGCGAAGATCCTACCTCCCTTTGAGATACCCTTTTATGAACTGGCAGAGGGTGACCAGACAGGAGAAGGCTCCAAGTTCGTGCATAAAGGGGTGCTGAGGAATGTTGGAACTATCAAATCCGTTTCTGTGCGTGTAACCGGAAGAAACTTTCCGCACGGTTTTTCAATCGCTCTTCAGAATGAGCAGAACAACGTGAGGGAAATGTTTTTAGGTTATCTTGATTTCGACGGATGGCGTACGCTGACATGGGAAAATCCGAATTATATTACAGATGTAAAACAACGGGATCTGAGAAGGACCCCTCTCTATCCCGAAACCATGCCGTCGGTAAAGTTCAATTCGCTTACCATATACAGGCACGGAAGCCAGATCGGCGGTGACTTCGTCACTTACATCAAGGATGTGCAGATGGTCTACGATCTTGCGGTGCTCGAGGCTGAGCGCGATATAAATGATGAGGCTGCATGGGGTATTCTTCAGGCAAGAAGAGATGCGCGCAGGGCTGCAGAAGTCAGAAGGCTCGGCATTCTCCAGCTGTTGCGACAGCAGGAGCTCGTAAAGATGCAGCATGCGGTAACTGAATCAAAGTAACACCCTTCCACACTTACAATAGAAATAAAAATCCCGCCCGAAAGGGCGGGTTTTTTTAACTCTGAGCTGTCGTATTAATAAAAGCCTGAAAAAAATATTTACAATTTGAAGGGAATCTATTATGTTATCGCCATGCCGAGATAGCTCAGTCGGTAGAGCAGCGGACTGAAAATCCGCGTGTCGACGGTTCGATTCCGCCTCTCGGCAATGTTGAGGCCACCCTAGCTCAGCCGGTAGAGCAACGCATTCGTAATGCGTAGGTTATCGGTTCGACTCCGATGGGTGGCTTTTTTACATCCTATATCAAAAAACTTGATTTTAAAAACATAATTTATTATCTTTTTGTAAACAAAATTTCAAGAAAGGAAGGAAGGAAACGAAAATGGCAAAACAGCTGTTATACGATGAGGAATCGAGACGGACCCTGCTCAGAGGGGTTGACAAACTTGCCAATGCAGTTAAGGTCACGTTGGGTCCTAAGGGAAGAAACGTTGTACTGGACAAAAAGTTTGGTGCTCCCACGGTAACGAACGACGGTGTGACTATTGCGAAAGAAATTGAGCTTGAGGATCCTTTTGAAAATATGGGGGCACAGCTGGTAAAAGAAGTTGCGACAAAGACAAATGATGTTGCCGGTGACGGTACCACGACCGCTACTCTCCTCGCACAAAGTATTATCAAAGAGGGTTTGAGAAATGTGACTGCTGGTGCCAATCCGATGGGTATTAAAAGGGGCATCGAAAAGGCGGTGAAGGTTTCGGTCGAACAGATAGAGAAAATGTCGAAAAAGATTGAAACTGCGGATGAGATATCGAATATTGCGGCAATATCTGCGAACAACGATCCTGAAATTGGAAAACTGATTGCAGATGCAATGGACAAGGTGGGGAAGGATGGTGTTATTACGGTTGAAGAAGCCAAATCCATGGAAACTCATCTTGAAGTTGTCGAAGGAATGCAGTTTGACAGAGGATATCTGTCACCCTATTTTGTCACAAATGCTGAAAATATGAACGCTGTTCTCGAGGACACAATGATCCTGATTCATGACAAAAAGATCAGTGCTATGAAAGATCTCATTTCCGTTCTTGAAAAAGTGGCGCAGATGGGCAAGCCTCTTCTTATAATAGCTGAGGATGTCGAGGGTGAAGCTCTTGCGACACTTGTTGTAAACAAAATCAGGGGAACGCTGAATGTTACTGCCGTAAAGGCGCCCGGTTTCGGAGACAGAAGAAAAGCGATGCTTGAAGATATCGCTGTTCTGACAGGCGGTAAAGTTATCTCCGAAGAGATGGGAATGAAGCTCGAAAACACCGATCTCAAGGATCTGGGTCGTGCAAAGCGGGTAACGGTAGACAAGGAGAATACGACCATTGTCGAAGGTGCAGGTGAGACAAAGGCTATTCAAGGCAGGATCAGCCAGATCAAAAATCAGATAGAGGATACGACTTCGGATTACGACAGGGAAAAGCTGCAGGAACGGCTTGCAAAACTGGCAGGCGGGGTTGCGGTAATAAATGTCGGTGCTGCGACAGAGGTCGAGCTCAAAGAAAAGAAACACAGGGTTGAGGATGCATTGTCAGCAACGAGGGCCGCGGTTGAAGAAGGGATAGTTCCGGGCGGAGGTATTACTCTGCTAAGTTGTATCCCGATTGTTGAAAAATTAAAGCTCGACGGTGACGAGGAAATCGGAAAAAAAATCATCATGAGGGCTCTTGAAGAGCCGATACGGCAGATTGCAAATAACGCAGGTGTAGACGGCTCAGTCATTGCGGTACAGGCTAAGACAAAAGAAAGGAACATCGGGTTTGATGCTGCAAAACTTGAGTGGGTCGATATGAACAAAGCAGGCATTATTGATCCAGCAAAAGTTGTCAGGTCCGAGCTTCAGAATGCGGCAAGTGTATCGGCACTGCTTCTCACCACAGAGACGATTGTAACCGATATACCGGAGAAAAAGGAAGCGGCACCTGCTATGCCGCCTGGTGGAGGAATGGGAGGAATGGGAGGAATGTATTAAAAAAAAAATGAATAGAATAGTCCCATAAAATGTTTAATAATAAAGAGGAGAGAGAGAGAGCATCTCTCCTCTTTTTTTAAATTTACGTTTTTTACAGTATATTTTAAAAATGGCGACTTCGCGGCTAAGTATCAAAACGTTACTTAATCGAAGTTACTTAAAAGCGGCATATCCCTCCAGGGACATACGTCCTTGACAGGATGTATCATTTCGTGACCGAGTATCTGTAAGTAACTTCGCGAGAAGTTATTTAAAAGTGTGCAGCGTCAAATTAATTTATCCAGGGTCCAGTGACGGGGCGGAGTAATGTCTGAAAGAGATTCAGGTGTATCGAAACAGGGGAAGAAAAACATATCAGGGATTGAAGAGCAGGTGCAGGATATATTAAAAAACACCGAGGTGCCTGATATAGGGAAAATGGATATAGATGTTACGATTCGCAATCGACTCGAAAAGGCGGATGCTTCCGAGCTCGATTCACTCGAGGAGGAACTCGGAATCCCTTCAGATACTGAATTTTTCGAAATGGTCAATGAGGATGGCGGGGATGTTTTTCAAGAGCCTGCGGAGGTCATTGAGGATCAAAATAGTGCACCCGTTGAGGTGCATGAGGCCAAGAAGGATGAGGAGATTTCGATTGAAGGGAGATGTGCTGTTAGGGTAAACGATGATAAGATGAGTGCTGTCATAGACCTCATACCATCGGAAGGCAATGGGAAACCGCTCGCCTATGAAATGGTAAACAGCGAACTGAAGTCGAAGGGTGTGGTGTACGGTGTAAATACGGAGCTGTTGAAAAAACTTATTCAGAATGTTGAAAAAACAAAAAATGCGAAGAAGGGTGTAATTATTGCCCAGGGTGTGCTGCCGGAGCAGGGTAAAGACGGTTCGATTGAGTTTCGTTTCAGTGATGATGAATCTATTCTATTTGAAGCGAGTAACAATAAAGAAGATTCGCTGGTTATATAAATGGGAAAATTACGTTTGAAATCTCCTAAAAAAAAGAATTCCGCGGTTTCCGGTGCGATTTTAAAAGCACAAAAACCGGGCCCCAAAGAAAAAGCTGGAAAAAAAGTCGAAGAGGTTCGAGCAGTTGTGCGGACAGGGTTTGCAAAAAAGGGAGAAATCCTTGCAGTAGTAGTGCCAGCTGTAGTTGGAAAAGACGGAAAAAACGTGCTCGGTGAGAGGATTACACCGGAAGAAGTCCTTGAATCGAGGCTTGTTGCCGGTTCGCATGTGAGAGTAGAAAAGGGTACTAAATATATAATGGATACTAACGGTGTCGTTACCGTTCTCAAAGACGATAAAGGAACAAATTATATCGAGGGGAAGACATACCGTCACGGAAGATGTACTGTAAAAATCTCCGATGATGAGATGGTGGCCTTTTTAACGGTAACGCCGCCCGTCGGTGGAGCAAAACAGGTTTCCTTTGATGATGTTATCTCGCTGTGCAGAGAAAAGGGCATCACATACGGTATCAAGGAGGATGTGATACGTGAAACCGTGGTAAAGGTTGTCAGTGAGAGAATAGCGATAAGTGACGTTGTCATTGCAGAAGGTGAAGAGCCGGTGCATGGGGTGGATGCAGATCTCGAGTTCAAAGTTCGGCTTGCCTCGGGCAGTTCGTTTACTATGCTGCAGAACGGTAAAGTTGATTTCAAGAAACATGATTCGATAACGCATGTTGCGAAAGATCAGCTTATCGCCGTTGTTCATAGAGCAAAAGAGGGTGAAAAGGCCGGTCATTCCGTCATGGGGGATGTAATTGCTGCGCGAAGGGGCGAGGATATTGAGCTTGAGGTCGGGAGCAACGTTCAGGTGCAGGATGATGGAGATACTGTCAGCTACATTTCAAAAATAGGCGGGCAGCTCGTCATGGAAGGCAACCGTATTTCTGTTGAACCGATCCTCACGATCCAGGGCGATGTAGGACCCAAAACGGGCAATGTCAATTTTAACGGGATTGTTGCTGTGCAGGGGAGTGTAGCGGACGGGTTCAATGTTCTTGCCGGCAGGGATATCACCGTTACCGGTAATGTAGGCTGCAGCGTGCTGCAGGCAGGGGGCAATATAGTCGTTCAGAACGGCATCATCGGTAAAAACAGGGGTTTGGTCTATGCAAAGGGTGATGTAACTGCCAAATTTGCAGAGAACTCCGAGATACATGCCGGTGGGACCATAGATATCAAGCGGGCTGCTCTCAACTGTAAGCTTATTGCAGGTCGACGTATACTCTCCCTGAAGGAAAAAGGGCAGATCGTCGGCGGTGAGCTGAAAGCAAGGGAGGGCGTGGAGGTAAAAATCCTCGGAAACGAATCTGAACACAAGATGGAGATATATGTTGGTTCTGATTTTGTGATCGAGATGAAATTGAGGGCAGTCAGGAGGAAACTGGTAAAGTACCAGAAAGCGCTGAAGAAGTTATTTCTCCTGATGGACAAGGTAAAAAAGGCATACTCGAATATGAAGGCTGTGCCTCAAAACATCCGTGATACCTATAACGAGGCTCGAAAAAGAACGACGATATTAAAAATCGCCCTCAATAATTTGAAGGAAAAAGAACGGCAATACCTGGTAAAACTTTCGGAAGTGTATGATTGTGAGGTAATCGCTCGTGAATCTCTGTACAAAGGCGTTCACATCTATTTCGGTTCTACGGTTTATAACCCCGAAAATGCTAAAAACAAGGTACGAATATCGTATAATCGGAATACGACAAAGGTAAATGTCGATATGCTGTTGTAAAGTTTATTGAGGCTTCGCCACTTTCTGTCGTTTTCTATCGAGAAGATCCATCTTTTTATAGAATCCAACCTGCTTCGAAAGCTCTTCAAGATCAGTAACGATTATTTTTCTATCCTGCAGTTTAAACTTTTTATTTTCGAAAAGTTTTTGAATAAGGAGATCCCCCTTGTCTGCTGGCTGGCCGACCATTTTTATCAGTTCTTCTGGACCGAAATCGAAGGTATATGATGCGTTGTGCTGGATCGGCACCCTGTTTTCTTCGACCACTGTAAGAAGCATATCGTACATTCTGCCGAGGGGGTCTGAAATGAGAATGTTGGCAAGTTGACGATACGCCTTCCATATTCTTTCTGAAAGGAGGGTTATCAGTTTTGTGCCGAGTTGAGGATTCTTCTGTACCATGATACCGAAATTGTCCTTACTTACGGTAAGAAGCTCGCTCTCACCGAAGGAGATGGCGGATGCGCTTCTCGGTTTGTTTTCAAGTATCGCCATCTCGCCGAATATATCACCCGGTTTAAGCACGGCAAGCAGTACTTCGTTGTTATCGACAATTTTTGTGATCTTTATTTTTCCCCTCTGAATAATATAAAGCTCTTCTCCCGGTTCATGTTCACAAAAGAGAATTTCATTGTCGTTGTAATGTCTGTTGAAGCCTTTCTGTTTTCTGGTGAACTGATCATCCCTTATATGTGGCTGTATTTTGAGCATGTTGCCCTTTGCCTGGGCTACAGGCTCACCGTCCGGACAGTACTGTATGAATTTCTTGAATGCGTAGAAGGCATGACTGAGCTGCTTTCTCTTCATATAGTAGTCGCCGATGTTGTAAAGGTACTTTGGATTTTCCTCAATGTTTCCCTTGAAGGACAGCCGTGTGATGGCGGAATCAAAGTACCTCAGTTTATGGCTGAATTGTTTGATAATTTTCATGGCAATGGGGGAATGTTTCTGGATCAGAATACCGAACTGATCTCTGTGCACTGCAATAACGGATACATCGTTCAGGGCTTTGGCGGATTCGATGCTTTCATGGTTACTCATGCATGAGACAACACCGAAAAAATCACCGGGATAGAGGATGTTTCCCGTATCTTCCTCTATTATTTCAGCTTCCTTTGAAATCTGAACCTGGCCCTCTCTTATGATATAGAAACGGTCGGCATCATGTTTGCCCTCAACATTGATATACGAGCTTCGTTTGAAGCGCATAATGGAGAGCTGAACATTTGGCATCAATTAATCCCCTTGCGTTAAGAGCATAGTATATGCATACATCTTTGTCAACTTAAAAAATATATGTACCCTTTAATATATCAGCAGGTCTCAGGCAGTTATATACACAGTATAGTACGTACTCCGCATATTTTCAATATCGGACGGATTGTTTTAAAGGGGAGAATCTCTTCAGCCAAAGCGGCAGTGCTGTAGTTTTACTCAAAGGATCAGCTAAAAAGTTAGTTTTTCCAGAGCCGGCTGCAAGAATGCCGCCCCAGAACTGCCGGTGCCCGAAGAATCTTCCCCACAGTGTAGGCGGGAGCGCCTTGCTCCAGATATCATAGAAGGGGATAGAGGCAACACAACCCATTATTGTAAAGAGGAGAAGAAAGAGAAACAGAAAAAAAACTGTCAGATTCGGATATTTCTCGGCAAAGATAAAAGTGGTGAGGGCCAGCCCCCCCCAGCAGAGGGCATGTATGGTAATCGCGGCCCTTAGTACGGGCTTCTTCTGGATTTTCGTTTCAAGCTTGCTTGCCACGAACAGTTGAGGAAGCACATTGCCTATTCCTCCGAGACTGCCCAGAAGGGTGGAGGTGAGGCCGACAAGTATTTTTGAGCTTGTAAAATGCTGAAGAAATACAGGAAGTATCGTGTCCGGGTTGCCGAAGACCTGTCCGCCGTTAAAAAAATACCGTGGATCAGACCCATTGAAAAATTCCATCTCGTATTTTTTTGTCCAGGATTAGTCTTTGGTATTGTGTTCATTTCATCGTATTATTATCGGTTGCCGTCGGTATTCTTCATTTTGCATGTCGTTCATCTGCCATGCCGTGTTCCTTCAGATCGCTGATTGCATTGACAAGATGTTTTCTCATTAAATCTCTTGCTTCGGCATCTCTCCTCTTTTCAATTGCAGAAAGTATATCGGTATGTTCACTGATAGTTTTTTCAATCCTTGACGGAATGTGAAGAGTGGCTTTCCAACCCTCCAGAAGAGAGCGGGTGATCGTTTCCATGAGCACAAGCAGCGTGTGATTGCCGGTTGCCTGGGCAATGAGATTATGGAACTCCGAATCATGCCGTATCATACCGATTGAATCGTTTTCATCCTTGCACTTTCTGAATTCTTCAACGGCTTTCCTCATTTTAAGGATAGTCTCATGTTTTGCCCTGTGTGCAGCATAAAAAGCAGCATCCGGTTCAATGACCAACCGTACCTCGAAATGTTCCTTCAGGGCCTCTTTGTGGGCCTTCAACCAGAACTCAAAAGATTCGAGGCCTTCGGTTTTCTTCTCGGAAATAATGATCCCTTTGCCGGCTCTCGTCTCGATCATACCCATGATCTCCAGTATTCTCAATGCCTCACGCAGGGAGGCCCTGCTTACCTGAAGGGTTTGAACGAGCTCCCTTTCAGAAGGAAGCATCTGCCCGGGTTCCATTTCACTGGAGGTTATCATCTCTCTAATCTGCTCTACAATGAGGTCGGAAACCCGCTTTTTTTTAATAGGCTTGAGCATTTTTACACCTGTTACCCTTTAAAATATGATACACTGGTCGAACAAGTATACTTTAGTATATGCCTTCTTCCGGTTTAGGCAAGGCTAAACTATCTATATTATGAAAAAATGTCTATAATTTTCATTAATAAAGCCATAATTAGCCCAAGTTATATAAAAATTAGATAATTTTATCTTGACATTAGAAAGCGATTATAATAGTCTACTGGTTAGACCAGTATACTATATCATAAGGATTAGTGCAACAAGATTTATGGATTAAACCAAACAAATATGGAGGTATTCTGATGCACGCAACGATTCAAAAACCGCTTGAAGAAATTCTTGATACCATGAAAAAGGGAGAAAAGGTGTTTGTCGTGGGCTGCAGCAACTGCGCCGCGAAGTGCCATTCAGGAGGCGAGGAAGAAACCAAGTTCATGGCCCAGCGTCTGAAACGTGAAGGTGTTGCAGTAACTGGTTGGGCGGCTCCTCCCAACGGGGGCAGTCTCTGCAAGCTTTCGATCGCCGAGAAAATGCTGAACGAGGATAATGCAGAGGTCACGAAACAGGCAGATTCCTTTCTGGTGCTTTCATGCGGGCAGGGGATACACACGGTTATCGATGCAACCGAAGGTGGATACGTTCATCCGGGGTGTGACACGACCTTCGGCGGGGAAACGGTGAGTGAAGATTATATTACGGAATACTGTTCTTTGTGCGGAGAGTGCATAGTAGAAACCACGGGTGGACTCTGTCCCCTCACTCTCTGTCCAAAAGGTCTTTTAAACGGGCCCTGCGGCGGATCAAAGAACGGAAAATGTGAGGTTGACAGTGACCAGGATTGCGGATGGCAGCTCATCTACGAGAGGCTGAAACAACTGGGAAAACTGGATTCCCTTTACGAGTACAGGGAGCCGAAGAATTATGCAAAGTGGAGCAAACCGAGAAGTATACAGATTGAGTCAAACAGGGCGACCTTTAAATCCCTCGCCGGGATGCATACTGTAGAGCAAAAATAAGAGGGGGAATATTATGAGCACGTTAAAAGAAAAACTTATGAAAAACGAATTCGTCGTGACAAGTGAAATTGGACCACCGAAAGGGGTCAATATAGACGGACCGATGGAAGACGCGGAGATTTTTAAAGACAGTGTTACGGCGGTCAATGTAACGGATAATCAGAGCGCAGTGATGAGAATCGGCTCTCTGGCAATGTGTCATCTTTTGAAGCAGAATGGTATCGAGCCGGTGTATCAGGTTGTTACGAGAGATAGGAACCGTATAGCCCTCCAGTCGGACCTGTTGAGCGCATGGGTGCTTGGTATAGAAAACGTGCTGTGCCTTACCGGTGACCACAGCTGCCTTGGTGATCATCAGGAGTGTAAGACCGTGTATGATCTCGATTCTGTCCAGCTCGTCAAGGCGGTTACCGGGTTGAATGAGGGCCGTGATTTCGCAGGGAATGAGCTCGATGGCAAGCCGGATTTTTTTCACGGCGCTGTCGTCACTCCGGAGTATGACCCGGTTGAGCTCCAGATCATCAAAATGAAAAAGAAAATAGATGCAGGCGCGCAGTTCTTTCAGACTCAGGCCGTGTACGATGTAAAGGCATTTGAGAATTTCATGAGTAAAATCAATGATTTCAATGTTCCGGTCATGGCTGGAATCGTTGTTTTGAAGTCTGCGGGCATGGCGAAGTACATGAATGAAAATGTCGCGGGCGTGTTCGTTCCTGATGACATCATCGAAGAAATGGCTGCAACACCGAAACAGGACAGGAAGAAAAAGGCAGCTGAAATTTCAGCGCGCATTGTCCGTGAACTGAAACCGCACTGCCAGGGTATCCATATCATGCCGCTCGGCTGGGACGACACGGTGCCTGATATCATCAGGCAGGCGGACCTGGCATAGTACTCAGGCTCGATCAGGGATTACAGGCACGGGATGGCGTGTCATGCATCTAATTCTTACCGTGTGTATTAGTTTTACCATCTCTTTTATTTTTTCTATGTTCGGAAAGGGAGGCGGTGAGTTTTATATTTGCGTCTTCATCGATGTTCTTTTTCTGGCATGCCCTGCGTGGTGGCGTCGACTGGAAGCTGAGTCTGATATTCGGTCTGACGGTAATTGCCGGTTCTCAGATCGGCTTCCGTGTTCACACGAATATCAAAGAGCAGCACCTCAAACTGGGCTTTGTCGCAATTCTTGTTTTCGCAGTATTGTGGATGGTAGTGAGGCTCATTTTTTAATAATGTGGTTTCTATAAAAAAATAAAAAAATACTTGATAATGAATATCATTACTGGTATAATAAGTACAAGTTTTTAATAAATATTTAACAATCTTTTACATTAATAATGGTAACAAAAAATAATGTAAAAACGATAATAGTATGAAAGAAAAAAACTACACAGTAAAGGACAGAATTAAAAGTTTTTTGTATCTGCTTTTCCTGCTAATAATCATTTGGTTATTGATTACTTCGACTTTTCACTACCAGGAGCTTCTCACAGGAATATCTATCAGTATTATTCTGGCTTTTTTCCTGAACTGGTACTATTTGAAGCTCGGATTTCCGCCTCTTAGCCTAAAAAGGATCACTTATTTTATTGCATATCTTGTGATTTTATTCATAGAAATAGTTAAGGCAAATTTTGATGTGGCCTACAGGATTCTTCATCCAAAGATGCCTATAAAACCAGGTATTGTGGTGATAAAAACAAGTTTAAAACAGGATATGGCAAAATTTATACTGGCAAACTCTATTACTCTTACTCCCGGTACATTTACTCTGGATATATTAGGAGACAATTTGCTTATTCATTGGATAAATGTAAGGGCTGAAAGCACTGATAAAGCGACCAGAATAATAGGCATGAGATTTGAAAAATATTTGAAAGTTATCTTCGATTAATGTATGAAAATAGATGAAAACACTGGTTTCGAACTTATGAGCGAGGAGTTAAAGGCAATAGCACATCCCGCAAGGCTGAAAATGCTGGAAGGGTTAATTAAAAATGAATGTAATGTCACCCTTATACAAAAGAAGTTGGGCCTGCCTCAATCGACAATTTCACAGCACCTGAAAATCCTTAAGAATGCAGGCATAATAAAAGGAAGGAGAGAGGGGACAAAGATCTGTTACAGTGTTGTGAATAATCGGGTAATAAAAATAATTGATATAATTAAGTCATAGTGTCATGTCAACCAGAAAAGATTGTGGCTGAGGAGAGATTTTTTTTATGATATTCATTGTATTATTTATATATATAGATTTTACATTAAAAGGATGTGTTTGCGAATGACTGAAATATTTTTTGTAGTTATCGGTGCGGGTGTATTTTTATGTATGTTGAGAATGATTTTAGGACCAACTGCATCTGATAGGGCCGTCGCACTTGATACTCTTTCTACAGTTACTACTGCGCTACTTGTTGTTCTGAGCTATTTTTTTAAAAGAAATATTTATCTGGATGTTGCCCTTGTTTATGCTGTTTTAACATTTGTCGGTTCTGTTGCAATTGCAAGGTTTTTGGAAAGGGGAATTTAAATGCATCTATTTGGCACTATTTTAACAGGTATCGGCGTGGCATTTCTCTTTCTTGGAAGCTTTGGGATTTTACGGCTTCCGGATGTATACAACCGACTTCAGGCGGGGACAAAATGCACCACTTTTGGCGCATTTTTTACCATTATAGGGGTAGGTGTGATGGAACCGACATGGTTCTGGAAAACTTTAATTATAGCTTTATTCATACTCCTGACAAATCCAATTTCAAATCATGCTTTGGGGAGAGCCTCTAAAAGAATTGGAGTACCTCTTACTGAGACGAGTGTTATAGATAGAACAAAAGAATTTGAAGAATATAAGGGGTAAAAATGATTATTGTCACCTTTTTAGTAGTGATGATGCTTATAAGTGCCATTTGTGCATGTGTATTTAAGGATTTGCTAAATGCTGTAATCGCTTCCTCCATCGTAAGCCTGATAACAGCGATTCTTTTTTATTTCCTTCAAGCTCCTGATGTCGCTATGGCGGAGGCATCGATTGGAACAGCTCTGGTTATTGTTATTTTTATCATTGCTATCAGGAGGACTAAGAGATATGAGGAGTGATAAAATAGGACATCGAAAATATTTTATTTTCCATTGTTTTTCAATAAAACAATTAAAAGAGCGTTGTTTTTAAAAAATTACATAATGGCAGAGCCAAGGTTCAAAAGAAAATGAGAAAAGTTATTGGTGTCGTCCTGCTTTTAATAATCGCATCCGGTATAGGTTTAACACTTACAAAGATACCTTTTGGTGTTCAGAAGACAAAAGTGGGCAGCTATTACATAAATAGAGGTATTTCACAAACAGGTGCGGTAAACATCGTTACTTCGGTGGTTCTCAATTATCGAGGTTTTGATACTCTTGGAGAGGTTACTGTGCTGTTTATTGCAGCACTGGGGTTGGGGGCGGTGGTTTTTACCGTTAAACCAAAGAAAAAAAGAGAGGTCACGCCATCAAGCCTTGTACTGAAAACAGGATGCAGGTTCCTTTTCCCCCTTATTCTTCTTTTTGGTACCTATATTTTCTTACACGGTCATCTTACACCAGGGGGAGGGTTTCAGGGAGGAGCCATAATTGCGTCGGCTTTTGTACTATTGTATCTGGGCTGCCGTGAAAGAAAAATTAATAGGAAATGCCTTGTTGCAATTGAATCCTTAGGGGGTCTTATATTTGTAATCGTTGGACTTTTAGGACTTGCTGTTGGAGGATATTTTCTCATTAACTTTCTCCCAAAAGGGATACAGAATACTCTTTTCAGTGCAGGAATTATCCCTGTCATTTATATTGCCATTGGATTCAAGGTAGGTTCAGAATTGGCCGGGGTTATAGCTGATTTAATTGAAGAGACGTAACAGCGGCAATATCCCATATTTGAAATGAGAGGTGGGCTCGATGAGTTTTATAAGTAATTATATCTACTACATAGGATCATTTAGCCTCATATTTATCGGTCTTTATATCCTCATAACAAGGAATAATCTAATAAAAATGATAATAGGGCTGAATATCCTGGATACAGGGGTAAATCTCTTTCTAATTTCCCTTGGGTACATTAAGATGGGTACCGCTCCAATATTTTCAAAGCCGAATCTGAATCCTCAAAATATGGTAGATCCGGTGCCTCAGGCGCTTGTTCTTACAGCAATCGTAATTGGTGTTGCGATTCTTGCGCTGGCCCTATCTTTTGCAATCAGGCTGTACCATCATTATGAGACTCTTGATATGAGAAAAATAAAGGAGCAGCGCTGGTAACTCTTTTTAAGTCACTATTAAAAAGTATTGGAATTTCAAGGATTGAAGTGATCTGATCTGGACCTGGATTTGGGGGACGTGAAATGCTGGAGCCTATATTGCTTATTGCCGTGCCATTAGGTTTTTCATTTTCAATACCGCTTTTTGGAACACTCTCTAAGAAGATAGAAAAGTTTATTCCAACGATTGCAACGCTGTTCAATTTAGTCTTTTCTCTGTATCTCCTACCCAAAGTTATTGAAAAACCAATAACGAGTTCCCTTGGAGGATTTTTTCCCTCTTTCAGTATTAACCTGTTTGCAGGTCCTTTGGGTTTGATATTCGCGATTCTGATTGCCCTCGTAGGGTTTGTTGTATCCATCTATGCATTAGGGTATATAAAAGAGGGTGCTACTCAAAAGTATCATATACTTTACCTTATACTTTTAACCGGCGCAACGGGGGTTGTTCTAACAGCAGATATCTTTAATCTTTTTGTTTTTTATGAAATTCTCTGTATTTCTTCCTATGCATTGGTTGCCTATATTGGAAATAAGGCGGGCATAGAATCCGCCTCAAAATATTTAATTCAGGGTTCTATTGGTTCTTCCTTTATGTTGATTGCAATAGGTCTTATATATGGTCAATTCGGCACTTTAAATATGGCAAGTATTGCAAAAAATATTAATACGGTCAGTTCAATACAATTATTTGTTCCCATCATTCTTTTTATTACTGGAATGGGGGTGGAGGCTGCAATCTTTCCATTAAATGCCTGGCTTCCCGATGCCCATTCATCTGCGCCATCCACTGTAAGTGCAGTTTTATCCGGAATAGCAATAAAAGTAGGTATTTATGGAATAGCGAGAATTATCTTCAGCATATTTGGTGCCTCTAACCTTTTATTTTTACTTGTGATTGTAGCTATTGCAACAATTCTGGTTGGTGAGTTTTCTGCATTCAGTCAGAAGAATATAAAAAGAATGCTTGCCTATTCAAGTACAGGGCAGATAGGCCTAATTCTTTTTGCATTTGGGATTGGAACAAGCTATGGAATCACTGCGGGTCTATTCCAGTTTATAAATCATGCCTTGAGTAAATCTCTGCTATTTCTATCCACCGGATATATGATCTATCGAACCGGCTCAATGGAAATTACCTCAATGGAAGGAATAGGCAAGAAAATGCCTATATCCTCGTTGGCTTTTACGATAGGTGCCTTTTCATTAATCGGTTTACCTCCCTTTATCGGGTTTCCCAGCAAATTTCTCATTATTAGAGCTGCATTGGCGAAAGAAGGGATTTTATCTATAGTATTGATTATGATTGCTCTTTTGGGTACGATAATTGAAGGAGCATATTTCTATCGTGTTGTACAGGTAATATACTTTAAGGGAAGCAACACTTCTTCCGAGAGGAATGAGGCTCCACTCACCGCTTTAATTCCAATTTTCATCCTTATAATCCTCATTTTGGGTATAGGAATTTATTCGAAGTCAGTAATAAATATCTTAAATTCGGCATCCGCAGAGCTTTTGAACAGAGTCGAATATATAAAGGGTGTTTTAGGATGAGTTCAGCGTTCTTACTAAAGCTTTTATTAATAATTGCCTTTGGTGGGGCCTTTTTAACCTATGTTCTGGGTAAGATCTCATCAACCATTCGCGATTTCTTTGCCGTTCTTGTCTCATGTATTCTGGTTATCATTGTTGTCTATCTCTACGGCAAACCTGTAAAAGAGACTTTTTATTTAGGAGTATTGGGACTTCCCCTTGTTTTGAGATTGAATATGCTTTCCTGGTTTTTCGCACTTCCTATAACCAGCGTGGGCGCTCTTTCCATAATATTTTCTTTACGTTATATCAGAAAAAGAGAAAAAACGGATTTTTATTATATGACTATGATTTTGGTGAATGCAGGCATGCTCGGCATTGTGTTATCGGGTGATCTCGTATCCTTTTATATCTTCTGGGAGATAATGTCATGGTCTGCGTTTCTTCTGATAAGTTATAATAGGGGTCCTGCTTTGGCTGCGGGGATGAAATATATTATTATGTCGGTAGTCGGCTCTGCGGCTATGCTCATTGGTATAATATCAATCTATACAAATTATGGAACAGTGATTATTTCAGATATCTCTACTCATTTGGCTGCTGCCTCTTCCGGCTACATTTTGTTCCTGTTGATTCTTTATTTTGTTGCTTTTGGAGTTAAGAATGCAGTATGGCCATTTCATACCTGGCTTCCCTCTGCGCATTCAGAAGCACCATCTCCCTTCTCTGCAGTGCTTTCCGGAATATTGATCAAGATGGGAACATACGGCTTTTTGCTAATCATGTATACGATAGTTGGACTGAAGGTTTTTCTAGATTTAAGTTGGGGCTTGTTCAGCTTCCACTATATTCTTTGTTGGTTTGGTGCTATTACTGTGGTGATCCCCACATTTACCGCCTTGCTTCAAAATGATGCTAAGAGGCTTTTGGCCTGGCATTCGATCGGACAGATAGGATATATAATCATTGGGATTGCCCTTGGGACAAGTCTCGGTATCGCCGGCGGCATTTTTCATTTTTTAAATCATGCGACATTTAAGGCGTTACTTTTTTTAAGCGTAGGCGCAGTAGAGTATCGAACTGGAGGTGTGAGAGACTTAAATTCGCTGGGCGGGTTAATAAAGAGAATGCCCATCACTTTCACGGGAGCATTAGTTGGTTCTTTGGGGATAATAGGAGTTCCTCTGACCAATGGTTTTGTTTCAAAGTGGTTGATTTACAAGGCTTTAATTTCACAGGGAAATCCTTTCTTGGCCTTTGCAGCACTGATAGGAACCTGGGGGACCCTGCTGTCTTTCTATAAATTTTTGCATAACATGTTCTTGGGGCAGCTTCCTGAAAAGTATAAAAACATAGAAAAGGCGCCTTTCAGCATGCAATTTCCAATAATTATTTACAGCCTGGTTATTATTGTTTTTGGCATCCTTCCTGGTATCCCCCTTAAAGTAATCAATAGTATTGATACTTATTTTGGCTTTGAATCCTTACATATAAACATCTGGGGGATAGCTTCTGAGACAGGTGCTTTAAACACTATAAACATTTTTGCTGCCGTGCTTGTCGCTGGAGTTATTGTTTGGTTAATTTCACGCCTGGGAGTAAAATCAAAACCCGTGCCTCAAGAGGATACATATGCTGCAGGTTCTTATATACCTGAAGAGAAATATCATTACACCGTTGATTTTTACAATCCTCTTTATCGAATGATTGGACCGTATCTGCGTGATGTAATAGATGATTTCTACCGTATACTTGCAAAAGGTGTACAAAGAGTGTGTGATAGAATAAAACGGGTGTATGCTGGAGATGTCGGCTATTATGTAATATATATTGTGCTGTTTTTGGCTGTCATTATTCTTATTCAGGTGGGTTTTAAGCCATGGTGATAAAGATCATACAAATAATTGTATATCCTATTCTTACATTTATTATTGGTATATTTTTCATCGGATTATCAAGAAAGATGATGGCACGTATACAGAGACGGTATGGGCCACCGATTACTCAACCGCTTATTGATTTGATACGGTTTTTTTATCAAAAGGGTATTTCTCACGGGAGTATTTTTAATTTTGGTGTAATTCTTTCTCTGGCCGGCTCAATCGTTGTACTGTTGTTTATTCCTTTCGGAAGAATGAGCCCTTTAAGTAGTTCTGGTGGTCTTCTGGTAATTCTCTATATTATGCTCTTCGCCCCCCTGGGTATTGCATTGAGCGGAGGGGAAGGGGCTAATCCAAATATAAGTATCGGGATTTCACGAAAGCTGATATTAAGTCTTGGATATGAAGTCCCATTTCTTTTTATTATTCTCGCAATTATGACATATTATAAGACGACCTCTATAACAGAGATAGTCAAGATCCAACAGGAGGCTGGATGGGCACTGTTCACCATCCCATTGTTTTTACCAGGTATTGCTTATCTGTTAATTCTACCAGCTATAATAGGAATGCGACCCTTTGATATTGCTTCAGCACCTCAAGAGATATCTTCGGGTCCGATGGTAGAATATAGTGGAAAATATCTTGCATTGGTTCATATTGAGCATGCCTTTACTCTCTTTATTGGTATCGCACTCTTTATTAATTTATTCCTTGGGGGTGCTACTAATATAGGATTTTTCTTTCTAAAGATGATTGTACTTTTTGTTATCGTGCTTATTGTCAACGCTGTTTTTCCTCGTTACAGGGTAGAACAGGCGATAAAATATCTTTGGAAATGGCCCACCCTTATTGCCTTTGTGGGTCTAATTTTAACAAAGATACCCATATTTTGAGAAGGAGAAAAAAGTGGATAGAAATCAGATGGCAAAATGGCTAAAATCCCCCGATAAAATGGCCCGGAAGTATTCATTAGGAGCGGTTTATTTTTGCACCGGATGTGGGGTTATAGAGATTCCTCCAGTTATAACATCAAGATGGGATGCAGAAAGGTTTGGAGTGGTGGCTGCACCATCTCCAAGACACGCCAACTTATTTATGATTACGGGGTATGTTGCAGTAAAAACTCTTAAGGCAATCATCAGAACCTATGAGCAGATGCCTGAACCAAAATATACAGTGGCTTTTGGATCATGTCCGGTAAATGGAGGGATGTACTGGGATTCTTACAATACCATCAAGCATATAGATAAATATATCCCAATAGATGGATGGATTGCTGGTTGTATGCCGAGGCCTGAGGCAATATTTATTGCTGTAACTAAATTGTGGATGATGATCGATAAGGATGCAGCCAACGGCTATATAAGGTACAGGGAGTATTATGACTATTACAGAAGAAATCAGAAGAAGGTTTTAGGAAAATTAGCGTGGCCGCCACTCTATCCTTTGAAGAAAAATATAGAAGTGGAGGGGAAGGAATCTAAGGGTAAGGAATATAAAGAGAAGGAGCTTTTATCAGTACGTAAATGAATCGGCGGATTCAATCGTTGGAGTGGATTTCAAACTTTTTAAAGAAAGGATCAGCTTTAAGAGGAAGCGCAAATGGATAATGCTTTGGAGAAAGAAATCAAATCAAGATTTGTGGGTATTGAGGTATTTACTCCTCAAAAAGATAGAATGACAATTAAAATTAGGAAAGAGAACCTTTTGGGTATTATAAAATTCCTGAAGGATAAAGAGTTTAATTATCTTACAGCAGTTACCTGTGTGGATTGGATAGACGAGAATGAATTCGAATTGATTTATCACCTTTCTTCTTTTCACGACCCTGCACATATTATGATCAAAAAGAGAATACCGAGAGAGAATCCGAGTTTTACTTCAATTATTCCTATCTTTAAAAATTCCCAAACCTATGAAAGAGAAATACACGAATTATTCGGTATTTATTTTGAGGGAAATCCGAGACTTACCCCACTTTTTCTTGAGAATTGGAAGGACAAACCTCCTTTTAGAAAGGATTTTGACACACGGGAATATGTAAAAGAAACATATGACAGCATCCCCACTCTGGAGGAATATAAATGAGTCAGCGCGAGTTAGAGCTATTCTTCGGCCCCCAGCATATCGGGATGGTGGGAAACTTCAGTATAACTCTTAATGTAAAAGGAGACAGAATAGTAGAGGCGAAGGCAAATCCAGGATACCTGCATAGAGGATTTGAGAAATTGATGGAGTATAAGAACTGGACACAGAACTTTCCCATGGTATGTAGAATAAATGTTATAGAACCCGATTCCATGGAAATGGTGTATGCCATGGCTGTAGAGAGCCTCGCTGGGATAGAGGTACCGGAGAGGGCCCATTATATAAGAATGATCGTTTTAGAACTTGCAAGGCTTGCGTCTCATCTTTTTGGAGCGTGGGCATATTCGAATATGCTTGGTTTTGATACTGTCGCTCAGTGGGCCATGGCGTACAGAGACTATATGCTCGATTTATTTGAAGAGCTGGTAGGCGGGAGGGTATATCATATCTACATATGCCCGGGAGGCGTCCGCCGTGATTTGCCTGATGGCTTTGAAGAGAAGGTGATGAAATTCCTACAAGCCCTGGGAGGCCATGTGCCGGACTTTGATGCTGCATTTTTTAATAATCGCATTTTCTATGAAAGAGCCAAAGATATCGGCAAGATTGATGCAGAAGAGGCTGTTGAATTAGGTGCAACCGGGCAGGTTTTAAGGGCAGTTGGTATTAAATACGATATAAGAAAAATCGAACCCTATGCCGCATACAATAATATAGATTTCGAAGTACCCGTGAGAGAGGATGGAGATGCGTACTCCAGATTATGGGTAATACGGGACGAGATGCTTCAGAGTGCCTCTATTATCATGCAGTGTATAGAGAAGATGCCGAAAGGCAAAGTGTATACAAGAACCCCTAATCCTTTTAAATGGATCATACCTGAAGGTGAAACCTATGTACGGGTGGAATCATCACGAGGTGAGTTAGGGCTATATATGGTAAGTAATGGTGGTAACAGACCATACAGGGTACATTTTCGGACTCCATCATTCACCAATGGTATCTTGATACTGGAGAAATTATTAGAAAATGCAAGTATCGCTGATGTTGGGAATATTATGATAAGCCTGTATGTAGTAGCGCCGGAAATTGACAGGTAGAGGAGTTTAAAATGAAGGCAAAAACTGCGAAAAAAAGTTTTTTAACACCATTGAAGGCGGCAAAATACCTGTTTATGAAGCCGATAACCTTTACATTTCCTTTTCAAACGAGAGAAGCTTCTCAAAGATACAGAGGATTTCATCTGAATGATTGGGAAAAATGCACCGGATGCGGAAATTGTGCCGATATATGCCCAAACCAGGCGATTACAATGACTGAAATACCTGAAATCGAGGCAAAACCGGGAGAAAAAAATGAGAGGCCGCAGATCGATTATGGCAGATGCTGTTTTTGCGGCCTATGTGTGGACATATGTCCGCCAGGATCATTGAGATTATCCCGGGATTATATTCATATTGATCATGCTACTGACAGTTTTGTTTATCTCCCAAAAGACGAAAAGAATGACAGGGAGCGCTTTGTGGCGAAAGAAGATTATTCTCTTTTCCAGGCAAGCTTGGCGCACAGAAAGGAAGATTATGAAGGTTTTGTATCCGATCTTGATTTTACACTGTTTGATCCACAAAGAGTGGAAATGCCTGAAATTACTCTTAAAGAGAGAAAAAGTTCTTTCATAGAGGAGGTTATAGGATATTCGAAAGAAGAGGCAAAAGAGGAAGCATTGCGCTGCCTTGAATGCAAGCTCTGTGAAGACGCATGTCCGGCTCACCTGAAGATACACGATTATATAAGGGCTATTTATGAGGATAAGCCGGATGAGTCGTTGAGAAAAATTTTTGAGGATAATCCAATACCCGCGATATGTGGGAGAATCTGCATGAAGCATTGTGAGGATGTCTGCTCTCTGAGCTTAAGAGGCGAGGCACTGTCGATACGGTGGTTAAAGAGGTATGCTTCCGATACGATTGCAGAGTATAAGAGCGCACTGGAAATTAAGCCCTCAAAACCGACAGGGAAAAAGGTGGCTATAATCGGTGCCGGGCCAAGTGGATTGTCAGAGGCATATTTTTTAAGATTGAAGGGAAATGAAGTCACAGTGTTTGATTCTTTGCCAGAGGGTGGAGGTATGATGCTTATAGGGCCTCCGCCATACAGGCTGCCGGTAAGCAGTGTAGAAAAAGATGTTAATTATATAGCTTCTTTAGGGGTGAAGTTCAAGTTTAATACGACAGTTGGAAAAGATATTTTATTTGAAGATCTATTAAGGAGTTATGATGCAGTATATATTGCTATCGGTACCCATGTAAGCCGTTCAACAAGGGTTAAGAATTCTGAAAAATGCATGCCCGCCCTGGACTTTTTAAGTGAAAATAAGTTAGGGGAGGGTGTTAAGGTCGGTAAAGAGATAATTGTAATTGGTGGTGGTAATGTAGCGCTTGATGTTGCCCGCGAAGCATTACGCCTTCAAAATATTCAATATCCAAATGAAGAAACAGTAACAAAAACTGTATCCCTTGAAGATTGGGATGAAATGCCGGCAACTGAGGAGGAAATCGATGGGGCAAAGGAAGAGGGGGTTGTTTTTAACCCTGCCTGGGGACCCAAAGAGGTAAAGCTTGATGAAAAAGGGAATGTCAGTGGACTTTTATGTATAAAAGTAAAATCTGTATTTGATGAACAGGGAAGGTTTCATCCGACCTTTTATGAAGAGAAAGAGATGCTTTTAAAAGGCGATATGATAATCGAGGCTATTGGACAGGGGTCGGATTTTTCCTTTATTCCTGAAAATTTAAAGTTGGAATTTACCGAGAGAAGAAAGGTGAAGATCGATGAGAATGGTCAAACATCAATCCCGAAAGTGTTCGCCGGAGGGGATATAGTTAATATTAATCTGGATGCAGTAACAGCAATTGCCGATGCAAAAGTGGCTGCTGAAGGAATAGATAAGGTTTTGTTGAAAGGATAAATTGGAAGCGGTCAATCATTCTCAGTAAGGTCAATTGCTGCGATTATATCGCGTATCTTCTGTGCAGCAACAGGGGAAATACTCAATGAACGATAGCCCATGCCAAGCAGGAGTGGGATATACGCCGTGTCTGACGCGATCTCGCCGCAGATTGACACGTCTTCACACCGATTCACCTGTTTTGCCCTTTCAATAATAAATTTCAGAAGGTAGAGAAAAGATTTGTTTTTTGAATCTCCATAGTAATCCATAATTGCCTCGTTATCACGGTCTGCTGCCATGATGTACTGCAGCAAATCGTTTGTGCCTACATTTATGAAGTCGACTTCAGCAAGGAAATCTTCGATGGCAATGGCAGCAGCTGGAATCTCCACCATGACACCGAGCCTGACATCTGATGTATAGTCCTCACCCGAATCAGCAAGTTCCTTTTTAACCAGTTCGATATGTTTTTTAACTTCGATGATTTCGTCAACCGTTGTAACCAGTGGAATAACCAGGCTTATGGCTGTACTATAACCGGCGCGTAACAGCGCGCGAACCTGGATTCTCAGCTCTTCAGGGTGCAGTATCAGGTGTCGGCGGATGCCGCGGATCCCCAGAGCCGGGTTGTTTCCCCGGCATTTTTCAAGCTGGGAGCGGAATTTGTCGGCACCGAGATCGAATGTTCGAAATACAACCCGTCTTGCGGGGAGCGAATCAAGAACCCGTTTGTAGGTCTTGAACTGTTCCTCCTCATCGGGTACTCTTCCACCCGCCAGTACGAGAAACTCGGTCCTGAACAGTCCGATACCTTCAAGCCTACTGCTCAGCACATGTTCGATCTGGCTGTCGTGATCGATATTGGCCATAAGGTGTATGGGGGTTCCGTTTTTAGTTTTAACTGCAAGCGGCTGACTGTACCTTTTTACAGCACTTTTTTTCAACGACTTGATTGCTGCAGTATACTTTTTTATGGTGGCTGATGAGGGGTGTATGATGACCGACCCACTCGTACCGTCAACGATGATTCTGTCTCTCTGTTGGATGTGAGATTCCAGCCCTTTTACCGAACCCACAGAAGGAATGTTGTAGCTTTTCAGGAGTATTGCGGCGTGTGATGTCAGGGCACTGCTTTCAGTTATGAAACCCTGGATTCCATCCCTCTTAGCTTTCATTACATCCGATATGTAGAGATGTGCCGAATAGTAGACGATTTTACCTGTTAGTTTGCCCTGCCTTTCCGTTGAATTGGCAAGCGCTGAAATGATGTTTGAAACCATATCGAGGATATCTTCAGACCGGGCCTGAAAGTATTCATCTCCGGATTTATCCAATCCGTCCAGTATCCGTTCTGATTCTTCGAATACTGCCCATTCAGCATTTTTATAATCATGCTCGATTCTCCGGCGTATGGCATCGTGAAACTGTTTATCCTCGACCATAAGCTCATGAATCTTCAGAATTTGACCCGCGTTGAAATAGGGACTTTTATGGGTTAATTCAACATGCTCGTGGAGTGATTTCTTTATTTCGTCGACTGCCCGGGCGTATCGATCCTGCTCATTTTCTATCTCGTTCTTATCTATAAAGTATTTGGGAACCTGCTGAATAGTTTGAGCTATGTATACCTTTCCCGTACCTATTCCGGGACATATTGAAATTCCTTCAAGTTGCAACTCATTATTCATTGTTATATCCCTCAATCTGTGGAAAAAATAATCGTGTTGTACCGTCAGAATCCAATAAGCATCATGATTGTTCCTACTGCCAGACCAGCTGCGAAATTGATGCCTTTTATTTTCAAGAACGAAGGCCGTGAGTAGGCAAGCATCGGAAGCATGCCGTGGCCGTCCTGCACGATTGAGCTGGCGAGCAAGATGCTGACCGGTACCATGCCCTGCGCATATAATGTTACAAAAAGTAAATGTGGGCCGGATTCAGGTATCAGTCCGATCAGACAGGCGGAGAAGAGAACAATCCATTTTCCCTGCTGTACGATTTTTTCAAGGTCCAATTCCAGATATTCCGTCAGGAAATAGAGAATGAACATTGTTCCCGCTGTCCATAAAAAAATCCTCGGTACATGTTTCATAACCACATGTTTCCATAAATGCTCGTCAAGAAAGTGATCGGGGGCAGTGCTTACGATAAAAAGTGCGGTAGTACTGACGACAAGAATCGTTATGCGTATCCAGTTCCATCGGGAAGGTCCTAGAATGCCTGCCGCAAATATAAGGATAATGATAATGAGTACAATGGTGAGAATACCGCGAGCCGGGATGCACTTCTTCCACTGCTGTGCAAGAATATTTCTCCGGGGCAGGCATGTGCAGAAATCTTCCTGATGGATCGGAAACCTGTAATCCGGCTGGTCCTTAAACGCCCTCCGTTTTTTCATGATAACCGTGTCGGTGAAGTATCCGGCTGCAATGCCGAAGACGAACAGACCCGCTGTAATGAAAGCTGCCTGTTTCGGCACCATCGCAAAGAGCACGAATGCTTCGTCTCCGCTTGTTGCAATCATGGCGGCGACCACCGCGCCGACACCGAGGATGCCATGCGTATACATGGCAACAACCGCAAATGCGCCGAGGCATCCCGGTATTGCTCCGAGGCCTGCTGAGAGCAGGTACTGCCCCCAGAGTCGTCTCGTCAGTTTTTTTTGCCATTCACCCCGTGTAAGGATGTTGACATACTCGATCACGAGCATCATGGAAAACACAAAACTCGTTATCATCAGGGATTCTTTCAAAACATCAAGCATGGTGTCGTCCTGTTCATGTTTGTTCAACCGACCTGAATGGGGCTCGCGAGCCGGACGGTTGCAGCAGATGTCTGATATGAGATTCTCGCTTTAGAGATAATGATTATCATTACTAATAACATAACGCATTCTTACGTATTTAATCAAGAGGACATTTACAATAAGCCGGCCGTTGGTGGGTTTTTGCACGCGTATGTTCTATTTTGGATGCACATTGTTTTTTTACATGTCACCCAAGTGCAACATCGAGAAGCATCATAACAGTAAATCCAATCATGGCGCCCATTGTCGAAACGTCGGTTTTCCTGTCCATTTGGGATTCTGGAATAAGCTCCTCGACTACGACAAAGATCATTGCTCCTGCGGCAAATGCAAGGGCATAGGGGAGCAAAGGCCTCATCACGATCACCGCAACTGCTCCGATGACACCTGCTACAGGCTCCACTATTCCCGAGAGCTGTCCGTACCAGAAGCACTTGAGGCGTGAAAAACCCTCCCGTCTGAGGGGAACTGACACCGAGGTTCCTTCCGGAAAGTTCTGTATTCCAATGCCGAGGGCAAGTGTAGTTGCCCCGATGAGCGTTGCGGAGGGGAGCCCGGCTTTCAGTGCGCCGAATGCCACGCCGACCGCCAGTCCTTCTGGTATGTTGTGCAGGGTGATCGCAAGAACGAGCAAGATGCTCCTCTGAAGCTGGGTATGTACACCCTCTGCATCCTTCAGATCGTATCCCAGATGGAGATGGGGGAGTATTTTATCGACACCAAGCAAAAACAATCCGCCAAGCATGAACCCGACAACAGCGGGCACCCAGGCTACGCCGCCCGACTCCTCGGCCATTTCGATTGAGGGTGCGAGTAGAGACCAGAAACTTGCCGCCACCATAACTCCCGCGGCGAATCCCAGCATTCCGTTGAGCATTCTGCGGTTAATTGATTTGAAAAAGAACACCAGTGCCGCACCCAGTGCGGTAACGAACCAGGTGAATCCAGTTGCAACAAGAGCCTGCAGAATCGGATCAAGATGTATGAACCATTGTACGGGCATGTTGCCCTTCTTTTTCAGAAGATAATGCTTGTAGGACCTTCAAGTTGAAACTCTTACAATAATTAGAGTAGTATGAACTTTTTTCAGGAAGAAATCAAGGGTAATTTACGACCAGGCGGGTTTCCAATTCGCTTGACACACCACGTTATTATCAGTAGGTTTATAGTGTTTTGAAACTGAGGTTTTGGTGAGCAGTGCTGGTTTATGGATACGATCATCCTTGCATCAAAATCACCGCGCAGGAAAGAAATTTTAACACAGCTCGGAATCCCGTTTATTCAATATGGTATCGAAGTAAATGAGGATTTGGGATGCAAGCGCCATATTCGGTCAGCGGTTATCAATATATCGAGAAAAAAGGCGGATGCCGCTAACGGGATGTTTTCAGACGGTATCGTTCTTGGGGTTGATACTGTTGTGAATTTCAATGGAGTGATACTCGGAAAACCCGGTACACCTGCTGAAGCCGGCAGATTCATGAGAATGCTCAGTGGAAACCGGCACCAGGTTTTCTCAGGAATTACTCTGAAAAACATAAGGACCGGTAAGCACTATTCCGGATGTTCTGTTACCGACGTACACTTTTGCCGTCTGAGCACGGATGAAGTGGATATGTATATCAAATCCGGTGAGTGGCGTGACAAAGCCGGTGGGTATGCGGTGCAGGGAAAAGCGGCTCTATTCGTTACAAGGCTTGAGGGTTCCTATTACAATGTTATGGGCCTTCCCGTGGAAGAACTGCATCGTCTGTTATTGAAATTCTCATATTTTGAGAGCACAGGCCAATATCGGCCTGTATGGAGATAACATCTAATTTTCCTGCAGCAGTGTGCTGTTTGAGAAAGAGTGATACCGTGGCACAGGAATCGTTTTCCGCTGTCTACGGTTTCGCCATGAGACGCCCTTATAAGAAAAGTATTGTATAAGGGCCTGGTCCCTCAGGCTCCGCTCGATTCCTCAAAACGGCGGTTGCTCTGAAGGGCTTTTTTTGTGGAGTATGGGATCGGCTGAACGGGAATTATTATAACCAAAACTATCATAATTATGGAGGTGAAAGAAATTGGGAATCGTAACAATGAAGGAGCTTCTGGAGGCGGGGGTACACTTCGGACATCAGACGCGACGATGGGATCCGAAAATGAAATCCTATATATTTACCGAGCGAAACGGGATCCATATTATCGATCTTCAGAAGACTATTGCACAGCTTAAAATCGCATACAATGCTGTCAAGGAAGTTGCGAAGAACGGAGGAACCGTGATGTTTGTCGGCACAAAACGACAGGCGCAATCTGCGATTGTTGAGGAAGCTACCAGGTGTACAATGCCCTACGTTTCGACCCGTTGGCTCGGCGGTATGATGACAAACTTTAGCACTATTCAGAAGAGCATCATGCGTCTGAAGAAGCTGGAACGGATGGAGGTTGACGGTTCCTTTGACCTCATGACCAAAAAGGAAGTAATCAGGTTGAACAGGGAGAAGGAGAAGCTCATGAAGAATATCGGTGGTGTCAAGGACATGGAAACACTGCCTGATATGATATTCATCATAGATCCTAAAAAAGAGGCGATCGCCGTTGCAGAGGCGATGAGGGTCGGCATCCCGATTGTCGGTATTGTCGACACCAACTGTAATCCGAACGGAATAGATTATCCGATTCCCGGTAATGATGATGCCATACGGGCGATCAACCTTTTTGCTCAGGTGGTATCCTCAGCGGTGATCGAAGGCCAGAACGAGGCGGGTAAGATGGAAGTAGCTGAAGAAACGGGGATAATTTCCCTAGCCGAAGAAGAGCGTGCGCGGGCCGAAGCTGAAACAAGAGAAGAGGCTGAAGAAGGGTATATCACAACTGAAGAGGAGGTTACTGAGAAAAGCGGTGCAGATGCGAAGACCCCGGCAGGACCTGCGGCTGTTGAAATGGCTGCTGAAACACCGGAGCCTGTGGATGAAGAGCCGGTCGAAACGGCTAATTTGGAGGCTTCCGTTTCTCAGAGCAGCGAGGAGCAGAAGTCCCCGGTTGATGAAGGAGAATCGCCTGCTGATGATGAACAGGTAACGGAGGAAGCGCAAAAGCCGCCTGCTGATGAAAAAAAAGCGAAAAAACCCGGGCCTGTTGAATCGGAATCAGCTAAAGCTGCATCGGAAGCAGAGGCTGACGAACCCGAAAAAGTGAAGACAGGTGAAGAAAAAAAACAGTCCGCTGAATCAGAATCTTCTGAATCAGAAACGGAAACATCAAATGATGAAGAAAATAAGACTGTTGCTGCATCTAATGAAAATACGGATAGTGCGAAAAAACCGAAGGAATAAATTTCCAGAACCAGTAGAAGCTTTCTATGGAACGATATTCCGATATTTCATAAAAAACACAACTATAAAGGAGGGAATAGGTGGCTGTTAATGCACAGGATGTTAAATCATTGAGAGAAAAAATCGGTGCTGGTATAATGGACTGCAAAAAAGCATTGATTGAAAGCGGCGGTGATTTCGAAAAGGCCGTCAAGTACCTGAAGGAAAAAGGCCTTGCAGAGGCGAAGAAAAGGAGTGGAAGAGATGCCAGGGAGGGTATTATCGCTGTTTCGTATACCGGTGATAAAAGCGCTGTCGTTATGTCTGAAGTTAACTGTGAAACCGACTTTGTGGCCCGGACCGACAAATTCAAAGATTTCGTTCAGGATACAGTTGACATGCTTCTCGAACTCGACGCAGAGGATGTCGGTCATCTGCCTGCTGAAATATCCGAAAGGATAAAAGGTGCGGCCGTTTCATTCGGAGAAAATATTCTGCTTCGAAAGATTGCCAGGTTCGCAAAATCCGATGCGAACAGGAGTGTGTTGTACTCGTATATCCATCTCGACGGGAAGGTCGGTGTTATCGTTGAATATACAGTTGATGATGCAGGGTTGGTTAACAGTGCGGATGTTCAAGATTTGATGAAAAACGTATCCCTCCAGATCGCATCGATGGACCCCGTAAGTCTGTCACAGGATGATTGTCCTGCCGCGCTTCTTGAAGAGCAGAAGGGGATCTTCATACAGCAGGCCCGTGAGAGTGGGAAACCGGAAAAAATACTCGAGAAGATCGTATCAGGAAGGATAAAAAAATTCTTTGCCGAATCCTGTCTTCTCGAACAGAAGTATGTGAAGGACCCTAACGTCACTGTCGGCGAGTATATAAAAAGTGTTTCCGATATAGCAGGAACGCCTGTAACGGTGAAGAGGTTTTCACGATTCAAGCTCGGAGAGGAGTAAGGTGCTCAAATACAAGAGGATTCTTTTAAAGCTGAGCGGGGAAGCAGTTTCCGGTTCAGCTGCAGTCTTCAATTTCGATACTCTCAACCAGATTGCAAAGGAAATCAGGAATGTCCGGGATGGGGGTGCGCAAATCGGCATAGTGCTCGGCGGCGGAAACATTGTTCGGGGCCGGGACCTGACACCCTTCGGCCTCGACAGGATACAGTCAGATTATATGGGAATGCTCGCCACAGTTATTAACAGCATGCTCATGCAGGAGGTCCTCAAGGCGAATGGGGTTCCCGCTGTGTTGCAGTCAGCGCTGGAGATACGAACGGTGACGGAGGGAGTCGTTTTACGGCGAACCCTGGAGTATATAGAAGGCAATAGTGTTGTGCTTTTTGCAGGCGGGACAGGAAGCCCGTACTTTACAACCGATTCTGCAGCCGCACTCCGCGCATGTGAAATAGGCGCGGATGTTTTTTTAAAAGCAACCAAGGTCGACGGCGTGTATGACAGAGACCCTGAAAAGGATGAAAACAGCACGTTCTTCCCTGCACTGACGTATGATCAAATTCTCCAGAGGCGCCTGAATGTGATGGATATGGCAGCAGTATCCATGTGCAGGGATAACCGCATCCCGATGATTGTTTTTAATATTTTCAGAGAAGGTTCGCTGGGCAAAGCGGCCCGCGGTGAAGAAATAGGAACATTGATAAAGGAGTAAGTCATGTATGAGGAAATCAAGGCGAAGATTAAAACGCGTATGGGTAAATCTATTGACAGCCTGAATGAGGAGTTCAAAAAAATTAGATCCGGAAGGGCCAATGCAGGCCTGGTGGAAGGCCTGATGGTCGATTACTACGGGAATAAAACACCCTTGAAACAGCTTGCAAGTATTTCAGTTCCTGAACCGCGCCTTATTGTTGTTCAGCCGTGGGACAAGGGGTCACTTGCTGATATTGAAAAGGCCTTTCATAAATCTGATCTGATGCTCACCCCGAACAACGACGGTAAGGTAATCAGGATTGCCGTTCCGGCCCTTACCGAAGAGCGGAGGAAGGAACTCGTAAAAGTCGCAAGGGGAAAGGCCGAAGAGTCGAAGGTGGCAATACGGAATATCAGAAGGGATGGTAACGACGAGATCAAGGCCGCCGAAAAGGAGGGCCACGTAAGCGAGGACGATTCAAAAAAGGCGATTGGAGAAATACAAAAGATTACTGATGAGTATATTGAGAAGGTAAATAAGCTTCTCGAGGCAAAAGAAGAAGAGATTATGGAAGTATAAGGTATGTCCGCAAGACAAAAAGAGGGTGGGCCTGCATCGAATACGGATGCTGTGCCGCAGCATGTTGCCATAATCATGGACGGTAACGGCAGATGGGCTGAAAAGAGGGGTCTGAAGCGAAGCGAAGGTCATCTGGCAGGCGCTGAAAGAGTGGAGGAGATTGTATATGCGTGCCTGTCAAACGGTGTACGGTACCTCACGATTTATGCCTTCTCAAAAGAAAACTGGAAGCGGCCGGCATATGAGGTGAACGGCATTATGCGTCTTGCCCAGATATTCTTCAAGAGGTCGTTCAACAAGCTTAAAAAAGACGGCGTGTACTTCGTGCATGTCGGCGATCGGGACGGTCTCCCACGTTCTGTTCTCAGGATTATTGACGACATGGAGAGAAACAACGCCGACAGGCATGACCTCTATCTGTGTATTGCATTCAATTACAGCGGAAGGGCTGAAATTACAGGGGCATGCAGACAACTAGGTGAGCTGATCAAGAAGAAAGATTTAGATCCGGCGGATATCAGCGAGGAGATGATCGCCGGTTCTCTGTTTACTCGGGGTATACCGGACCCTGACCTTCTGATAAGAACGGGCGGTGAAATGCGGGTGAGTAATTTCCTATTATGGCAGATTGCATATGCGGAAATCTGGGTAACGGATGTGCTCTGGCCGGATTTTACTGCCGATATTTTTAATCAGGCACTCTCGGAATTCGTGAAAAGGGAAAGACGGTTTGGTACAATTTAGCGTAATGGGTAAACGCATTCTCTTTTCAGCGCTCTTAATCCCCGCTGTCGCTTGTGCCGTGTTCATCGGATATCTTCACGCGGCACTTCTGTTTGTATTTCTATTGGTTCTTTCCGTGTATGCAGCGCGGGAAGTTTATTATCTTTCAGCACGTGTATTTTGTCTTCCCCGTGGCCGGGTCGCGCTGATCTGGTTCGCTTTACCGCCGGCTCTTTTACTGTGTGCATTCTATAGTAACGTTTTTTTTAGCCTGCCTTTGCGCGTTATTATTTTCTGCGCCATGGGGATTGCCGCAGGTATTTGTATCTGCATATTTTTTGATAACCGGCGAAAAAAGATCATACGTATTTTAATCCTGCTTTCGAACCTTTTGTACACAGGTGGTTTTCCCGGCCTTCTGCTTCTTTTACGGCAGCAGACGAACGGGGGAGCAGCAGTGGCGTTTCTGTTATTGCTCGTCTGGTGCAATGATGCTGGTGCGTATTTTACAGGCAGTTTTTTCGGACGTACAAGGAGAATTATAAAATCAAGCCCGAACAAGAGTGCAGAAGGGTACGCTGGTGCCTTTTTTATTACACTACTCGTTGCCTTTTTATTCAGGCTGCTGATCGGAGAGAAATCCGGGATCGGCTATTCTGCAGTCGCTGTGCTGGCCCTTGCTATGTCCGTAACCGCGCCTGCCGGTGATATTCTGGAATCGATGCTGAAGAGGCGTGCCGGTGTGAAGGATTCATCCGCATTTCTACCGGGCCTCGGCGGAGTGCTCGATATCTTCGACAGCGTGCTTTTGAGCGTGCCGGTATACTATGTACTTTTCAATCTATTTACTGCGTGATTATCGGGAACTTCTGATCACACGGTGAATTTTACGTTATATTATTATAGTGAACGTGTTTTACACTGCAACGTACATATATTGTTAGATTACAGAGACAGGTGACCCTATGGTGACAACAATAGTGCTCGGTATAATTTCGATCGGGATACTGATTTTCGTGCATGAGCTTGGCCATTTTACTGCCGCCAGAGCGAACGGTATCCGGGTTGAGGTCTTTTCCATCGGATGGGGTAAGGGTATCGTATCCTTCTACTGGAAGGACACGAAAATTCAGATTGGCTGGATACCATTCGGCGGATACTGTAAAATGGCGGGGGACTCTCCCCGCGACAGCCTGACCGGAAACCCAGAAGAATTTTATTCAAGCCGGCCGTACAAGCGAATATTGGTCGCACTCGGCGGCCCTGTTTTCAACTATCTTTTTGCTATGGTTCTGTTCATACTGATCGTAATAATCGGCTATCAGATACACACCTTCCCGAACAAGATTATTCTCGCGAAAGAGCAGGACAAGGTGCTCGGGGAATTGACACCCGCAAAGGAGGCCGGTCTGAAGGACGGAGATGTCATCGTTGCAATCAACGGTAAAGCGGTGAACAACTGGGATGACATTACAGAGGGTATTGTAAGAAATGCGCTTAAACCTGTTGCAATAACCGTGCAGCGTGACGGCAGGACTCTGCAGCTTGTAGCCACACCTGCGCTTGACAGGGAAACCGGCAGGGGACTTATCGGGATACATCCCTGGGTAGAACCGTTTATTGGCGGCGTTACTCCCGGTGGGCCTGCCCAGAGGGCGGGAATACAAAAGGGCGACCGGATTCTTTCGGTCGACGGCATTAAAATAAATAATCACATCGATTTTTACAACGCGGTTGAAGGAAAGGCCTGGAAGGATGTTACGGTTGTTCTGGAGCGAAATGGTTCGCAAAAACAGGTCGTTATGATGCCGGAGAAAGAGGATGACTATGTCTCAGTCGGCCTCTATTTTAAACAGATAACCGTCCATACACCGAAGTATCCCTTCTTTGTTGCAGTCGGCAAGGGTGCAGTACAGTCTGCGGATGCTGTTCATGACACCATACGGGGGCTTTTATTCGTAATAAGCGGCAAGATACGAGCGAAATCCGCTGTTGCAGGTCCCGCGAAACTCATCTATATCTCCGGTGTCATTGCAAAGGAGGGTTTCAGCTATTTTCTGCAGGTCATGAGCTATATCAGCATCGCCTTTTTTATTATGAATCTCATCCCCTTTCCTGCGCTTGACGGGAGCCACATCGTTATAGCGCTGTATGAGGCTGTTACACGTAAAAAACCGAATTTAGAAGTCATATACAGGATACAGACATTCGGTTTCATAATTCTTGTTGCAGCTCTTTTGTTGATTACTATGAACGATATAAGCAGTTTTTTTAAAGGTAATCTGATACCCTGATGATTTTTTCATTCAATCAACGGGTTGACGGCGCATCTGATTTTTTCGCAGAGGTATGCAGTGTGCAGCGGCTGGAAGTCAAGTAAGAATTTATTTGAAGCTGCTTAACGGATACGGTCCGGGGATGCACCTGTTGAATAATACAAAGTACGCTAGTATTATACAGTAGGAACAGAATATCACTGAATAACGAAGGGAAGAGATTAGTATGGAATGGCTTGGTTTGGATGGAAAGGTAGTTATTGTTACGGGAGGTGCTTCAGGGATCGGAAAAGCCTGCTGCGAGGGTCTGGCTGAAGTCGGGGCGAACGTCGTTATTGCGGATATGAATGAAGCGGGCGGAAAGACCGCGCTCAATGAATTGAAGAATTCGTTTCCGGGCAATCATATTTTTGTAAAGATCAATGTTACACAAAAAGACAGTGTCGATGAGATGATTGCGGCGGTTTTGCGCACCTATGGCGGTATAGACGTACTCGTAAACAATGCGGGGATAAACATTCCCCGTCTTCTCGTGGATCCCGCAGGCAAAGAGGAGATTACGGAGGATATCTGGGACAGGATAGTCTCAATCAATCAGAAGGGTGTTTTCCTCTGTGCCCAGGCTGCAGCTCGTGAAATGATAAAAAGCGGCAGGGGCGGCGTCATTATCAACATGGCCTCCGAAGCCGGGATGGAAGGCTCGGAAGGACAGAGCGTTTATGCGGGCACCAAGGCGGCGATTTATACACTTACACGGTCATGGGCGAAGGAGCTTGGCAGGCACGGCGTACGGATTGTTGGCGTTGCGCCCGGAATACTTGAACCGACGGCATTGAGATCGGAGGAGTATGAGCGCGCACTTGCCTATACGAGGGGCATCTCGGTTGAAGAGCTCAGGGCTGGCTATGAAAAGGTTTCGATTCCGCTCGGACGAACCGGTCGATTGAAGGAAGTTGCTGATCTGGTATGCTATCTTGCGTCGAAACGAAGCTCCTATATTCACGGAACAACGGTGAATATCACGGGTGGTAAAACACGGGCATAATGGAAAATTATGGACATAGAATGTCCTGTGCTGCCGTAACAGGCATCTTTGTTTGTAATACCTCGCTTCGCATCGGCTTCCCGTCTGCTTAGCGGCATATAACTGCAATATATACCGGATATTCGGGCGCCTCGTGTTCGAATAATGCCGACGATGAGCAGCATTATAGATCAGGAGGGATACAATGAAAGCTGCCGTAATAAAAGAACCCGGTTTAATCGAGGTTATGGATGTACCGAAGCCAGTGCCTGCCGACGGTGAGGTGCTGCTCAAGGTTGAGGCCTGCGCGCTGTGCGGTACGGACCAGCGTGTTTTGACAGGTGAGAAGAAAGTAGATGTATCCATTGTTGGACATGAAATCACCGGCAGGGTTGCCGAAATAGGCCCCGGTGTGCAGCGGATAAAGACGGGTGAGCGTTTTATCGTCCAGACCGTTATCGGATGCGGTCACTGCCGTATGTGTAAAATCCACAGGGAGAATCTCTGTGAAAACGGATTCAGGGCAATCGGCTATCAGTTCAACGGCGGTTTTGCCCAGTACATGATCATGCCGAAAGCAGGTGTCGACCAGGGGTGCCTGATCCCGGTGCCCGAGGACATGCCTGCGGAAGTCGGCACGCTCATCGAACCGCTGAGCTGCTGTGTAAACGGGATGAGCTATATACCCATGGAGAAAATGGCGCATGTTGTCATTTTCGGCGGCGGCATCATCGGCGTTTTAAACGGGCTTGTGGCACGGGCGCGCGGTGCAAAATGCGTTACGATAATGGATGTTTCGCAGGAACGCCTGGATTTACATAAAAAACTCGGGCTCCCCTTTGATAATCTTGTCAACAGCAGGGAAACTGATCCTTTGAAATGGGTTCAGGATCATACCGAAGGACGCGGGGTGGATGCGGTGGTTGTTGCCGCCTCCGTGAAAGTGCTCGTAAAGCTTGGGCTCAGCCTTCTTGCAAAGGGTGGGCATCTCTCTGTTTTTGCCGGTATGCCGAAATCAGGTCCTGTTGAGGAGATAGATCTGAACCTGATACATTACAACGAATTCAACCTGCATGGTGCAACAAGCTCTGCAATAAACGAGTATCTGACTGCAAAAGATTTTATACTCTCCGGTAAGATAGACGGTAATCAGCTCGTCACGCACAGGTTCAGCCTCGATGATTTCAATGAAGCCTTCAAAACCCAGCGCGACCCATCAAGCGGCGCGCTCAAGGTAGTTATTATCCCCTGAAGACTTGCACACTTCCGGGACCGGCGGATATTCAGTCGATTTTTACCCCAACTTCGCCGAATTCTGACTAAAAACAGCTGGTTTCGACTATTTTTACAGTCTCTAAATTTACAACGGTTGGATTTAAGTGATAAAGAGATATGGGAAACGTATATAATGCTTGAGCAGATAGAGTATGCATTCAAGAGTATGAAATTATCTCTTGGTTTAAGGCCGAACCTTCATCAGATTGAAGAGAGAGTGGACGCGCAGTAATATACATTTAAGTTCAAAAATGGCGAAGTTGGGCTATGATGACCTGAAGAAGATGAGCATGGTCAAGAAAAAGGTCACCCTGGTGTGCCCGGGTGTATTTACGGATTATGCGGAATGGGAGGGTGTCTTGCTCTCGGATATACTGGATCGGGCCCGGATCCAGGATGATTATAAGCAGGTCATCGTCCATGGTTTGGACGGGTATCAGAGCTATTTCAGCCCCGAGGAGATCGATACCCACCTTATCTTTCTCGCACTGAAGGTAAACGGTGTTACCCTCCCCAGGGAACACGGATACCCGGTGAGAATCGTTGCCGAGGATCTGACAGGCGGCAAGCGGGTAAAATGGGTGGACAGGATAGAGGTTAAGTAAACAGTGAGGGATGAGGTAATGGGAAGCCAGGCATTATGAAATGCTTCCTCTAGCTTTTAATTAATTTGTCTTTGATTTCCGAGTCCATAGCAGACTTC